>ERZ773115.3244-NODE-3244-length-11502-cov-9.431554_pt1 | contig 11502 bp, 9 predicted proteins | sample MGYA00511116_ERZ773115 | MGnify/ENA primary metagenome ERZ773115 (study PRJEB29015, sample SAMEA2737869) | human gut metagenome | biome: human gut; feature: human-associated habitat; material: faeces | place: China | collected 2012 ... | reverse complement strand
TCTGTTCAAGCCCGATCTCCAGACATTTGCGCAGGGTCAGCGGAGCGGACGCCTCCCGGGCCGGCGGCGCCTCCTGCGCTCCGGCGGCGCTGCCGATTCCCAGCAGCAGGGCCGCTAAAAATGCTATTTTCATGCGTCGTTGTGTTTCGATTTCTTGATTCGGTTCGTCGATACATAGCTGTAAATGGCCGGAACGATGTAGAGCGTCAGCAGCGTCGAGACCACCATGCCGCCCACCACGGCGATACCCATGGCGATACGTCCGTTGGCGCCTTCCCCCGTGGCGACGGTCAGCGGCAGCAGGCCCAGGATGGTCGAGGCCGAGGTCATCAGGATCGGGCGCAGGCGTTGCAGCGAGGCCTCCTCGATGGCTCGCATCTTGTCCAGCCCGGCCTCCTGTTTCTGGTTGGCGAACTCGACGATCAGAATGCCGTTCTTGGCCACCAGTCCGATCAGCATGATGATGCCGATCTGGCTGAAGATGTTCATCGTCTGGTCCGCGCCCCACATGAAGACCAGCGCGCCGGCGATGGCCAGCGGCACGGTGAGCATGATCACCAGCGGGTCCTTGAAGCTCTCGAACTGCGCGGCGAGGATCAGGTAGATCAGCATGACGGCCAGGATGAAGGCGAACATCAGGCTCGACGAGCTTTCGCGGAACTCCTTCGAGTCGCCGGCCAGCGCCGTGCGGAAGTCGTCGCCGAGCGTCTCGTCGGCGATGCGGTCCATTTCGTCGAGTCCCTGCCCGATGGTCTTGCCCTTGGCCAGTCCGGCCGACACGGTGGCCGACAGGAAGCGGTTGTAGTGGTAGAGCTGCGGCGGCGCGACGTTCTCCGCGAGCGAAATGAGGTTGTCCATCTGGATCATCTCGCCCTTGTCGCTGCGCACGTAGATCGAACGCAGGTCGGCGGGCTTGTTGCGCTGCTGGCGGTTGATCTCGGCCAGGATTTCGTATTGCTTGCCGTTCATGTAGAAGTAGCCGAGACGCTGGCCGCTCAATCCGTACTGGAGCGTCTGGGCGATGTTGCGCGTCGAGACGCCCAGCAGGTTGGCCTTGTCGCGGTTGACCTCGATGCGCACCTCGGGCTTGCTGAACTTCAGGTCCACGTCGGCCATCTGGAACACGGGGCTTTCGTAAACCTTGCGCATGAATTCGGGCAGCACCTCCTGCAACCGTTCGAGGCTGGTGGCCTGGAGCACGTACTGCACGGGCATGCGCCCGCGGCGTCCGCCGAAGGTGCTCTGCTGCTGCACGAAGGCGCGGGCCTTGGTCTTCGAGCGCACGGCGGCCGAGATCTGCTCGGCGATCTCCATCTGCGAGCGTTTGCGGGTAGCGATGTCCGTCAGGGCGATGCGGACGTTGCCCGAGCCGCTCGACACGCGGGCTGTCACCGACGAGGCTTCCGGCACGAGCGAGTCGACCAGGCGGTTGATGTCCTCGGTGTAGTCGCGGATGTATTCGTAGGTGGCGCCCTCCGAGCCGCGCGTGTTGATCGAAATCTGCGAACGGTCCTCCAGCGGGGCCATCTCGGCCGGGATGGCGCTCCACAGCCAGCCGATGAGTCCCATCGTCAGCAGGACCAGCGGCAGGGCCAGCCACCGGCGGCGCAGGAACGAGGCCAGCGTGCGGCTGTAAAAGTCGTTGAGCCAGACGAAGAACGGCTCGGTCTTGCTGTAAAACCAGCTCTTCTTCTCTTGCCGCACGAGCAGCTTGGTCGCGAGCATCGGGGTGATCGTCAGCGCGGCGAAGGTCGAGATGACCACCGCGCCCGAGATCACCATGCTGAATTCGCGGAACAGGCGGCCCGTCATGCCCTCCATGAAGACGATCGGGAAGAAGACGGCGATCAGCGTGATCGAGGTCGAGATTACGGCGAAGAAGATCTCCTTGGCCCCTTCGATGCCGGCGTCGAAGGGCGTCATGCCCCGTTCGATGCGGATGTAGATGTTTTCGGTCATCACGATGGCGTCGTCGACGACCAGTCCCACCGAGAGCACCACGGCCAGCATCGACAGCACGTTGATCGAGAATCCCGCGGCATACATCACGAAGAACGTGCCGATCAGCGACACGGGGATCACGATGCAGGGGATCAGCGTCACGCGCCAGTTGCGCAGGAAGAGGAAGATGATGATGATGACCAGGATGAAAGCCTCGTAGACGGTGGTCCTCACCTCGTCGATCGAGGCGCGGATGAAGCGCGTGTTGTCGAATCCGTAGGAGGTGACCACGTCGTCCGGGAGGTCCTTCTTCATGCTCTCCATGCGTGCGTACACGGCATCGGCGATCTCGATGTGGTTGGCGCCCGGCTGGGGGATCACGACGACGCCCACCATCGGAATGCCGTTCATTTTCATGTAGCTGCGCGTGTCCTGCGGACCCAGTTCGGCGCGTCCCACGTCGCTCATGCGGATGATCTTCACCGTTTCCGGTTTTGGCGGCTCTTTCAGAACGATGCTTTTGAAATAATTGCGGTTCGGAATCTCTGCCCGGTGCACCAAAACATCGTTCCAGTCCTTCATGCAGGGCTGGATGCGGGTCACGCTCACGGTGTCCGGCAGCAGCGCCGCCAGCTCCCCCGCCAGGCACCGGACCCCCCGGTCAAAATAGTCCGCCTCCCGGCGGAAATACGGCCCCAGGTCCACGGTGACGTACCGCCCCACGGGCTTGCCCAGGGCCTGGGCCCCGTCCTCATCCTCCACCCGGATGTCCGTGACGGCATAGCCCTCCCGGGTCCGCTCCCGGCTGCGTACCCCGGAAATGGTCCCCGTTTCCGCCCCGGAACAGGCGGCCTGAACCGACTCCAGGGCCAGGTCCGTCCGCGTCGTGCTCATATCTATGGTCATCGCCCCCCTGATGCTACCAAATCTTGTGGCTATGGCCCAGTTTCCCCCGAGGGGAGAGAAAATATGTGAAAAAGTGCAGAGAAATTTCAAAAAGTGCTTGCAATTTTCGGACAAAGCTGGTAAAATACTGTCCTGCCTGGGTATTTAGGTGCCCGTGCACGAAAATTTATCGCCGGGGAGGTGTTTGGTTTGCCGAATATCAAGTCTGCTAAGAAGCGCGTGCTGATCGCCGAGGTTCGTAACGCTCGCAACAAGGCCAACAAGTCTGCGCTGAAGACTGCTATCAAGAAGTTCGAGGCTGCTGCCGTGGAAGGCAATCGCACCGAGGCCGAGGGCGCTTACAAGGTCGCAGTGAAGTCCATCGACAAGGCCGCTGCCAAGGGTCTGATGCACAAGAACAATGCAGCCCACAAGAAGAGCGCTCTGACTCTGAAGCTGAATCAGATCGGTTGATGAAACCAAACCAAAGGACGTCCCGCCGGACGTCCTTTTTTATTTTATTCCAGCTCCTGCTCCAGGTTGTCAAACTCCGGGGCGGTGAAAAACTGCCCCAGGGTGATCCCCAGGCCGTCGCAGATGAGCTTGATGGTCAGCAGCTTCGGATTCCGGCTTTTCCCATACAGGATGTTCTTGATGCTGGACGGCGGCAGTGCGCTGACCGTGGCCAGCCGGTTGATGGTCATGTCATGCTCCTGGCAAAGACGAAGAATGCGGTCCCGGACCGCCTCGTTGGTTTTCATGCTGCACCTCCCGGACTTTTTCCTATAGCATATCCGAAAGGGCTTGCCAAAATAGGCTACGCGTGCCACTATAGGCTATGCGTAGACGATTTGGAGGTGCGAAATGGCGGACTATCAGAAAATGTATGCCCTGTTGTGCGGAGCTGTGGACGATGTGATCGACCCCTTGGAGCAGATTCCCCTGGCTATCCCCTATGCAAGCGTTCTTCGCCGCGCGCTGGAGGATGCGGAGGAGCTATACATAGAAACTGCGGACCCGGCGGAATAGGCCGCAAATTTTCATGCGGCGGCTTGTGGATGATCCGGTTCTGTGATAGAATACAGGGCATTCCAATGTGTTTTTAAGGAGGTCGTCATGGGATTTACCTTTATTTTACTGCTTGCCTATCTGGCCCTGACCGGCCTTGCGGTCATCGCCTTCCGGTCCGGGCGCAAGGCCCTGGGCGGCGGGGTGCTGGCCGTTATGGCCGTCAGCATAGCCGTGCTGGGATACCTGTGGGTCACGTCTCCCATGTGACGGAGGGGAATTATGGAGATCAGACAGCTTACCGATGCGGCGGAAAAACAGGCCGTAACGCGCCTGATTCTGGAGGCGCTGCCGGAGTGGTTCGGCATTCCGGAGGCCCGGGAGGAGTATATCCGGGAAAGCGCAGGCAGGATATTCTTCTGCGCCTATGACCGGAACAGGCCGGTGGGTTTTCTGTATCTGAAGGAAACGGGAAACGCCACCGTGGAGCTGTACGTCATGGGCATTCGGAAGGAGTATCACCGCCGGGGTATAGGCCGCCAGCTGTTCCGGCAGGCCAGGGACGCCGCCGCCGGGGCCGGGTACGCCTTTATGCAGGTGAAAACCGTGCAGATGGGGAAATATGAGGAGTACGACCGGACCAACCGATTTTATCTGGCCCTGGGCTTCCGGGAGTTTGAGGTGTTCCCCACCCTGTGGGACGAATGGAACCCCTGCCAGGTGTACGTCATGTCCCTGGAATAGGCCGCAAATTTCCCTTGACTCCCGGGGGGAAACGTGTTATTCTCAACCTGTTGCAGGCGATGATGGGTGCGGCAGCCCGGAGCCGCGGGAGGAAATGCCCGCCGGAGGCCCCGTTACAGGCGCAAGAGTGTGGATGTATCCAAATTCAGGTGGAACCACGGACGTTATTTCGTTCGCCCTGAGCTGTTATGGCTCGGGGCGGCTTTTATTTTGCAGGCAAAAATTACAGCATATAAAGGAGATTTGACACATGAAAAACACGGAAAAGACCATGGACAAGATCGTGGCCCTGTGCAAAAACCGGGGCTTCATCTTCGCAGGCTCCGAGATCTACGGCGGCCTGGCCAACACCTGGGACTACGGTCCTTTGGGCGTGGAACTGAAAAACAACGTGAAGAAGGCCTGGTGGAAGAAGTTCGTCCAGGAGAACCCCTATAACGTGGGCCAGGACGCCGCCATCCTCATGAACCCCCAGACCTGGGTGGCCAGCGGCCACCTGTCCGGCTTCTCCGATCCCCTGATGGACTGCCGGGAGTGCAAGGAGCGCTTCCGGGCCGACAAGCTCATCGAGGACTGGTGCCAGCAGGCGAGCGTGGAGCTGCCCAAGCCCATCGACGCCTTCACCCAGCAGGAGATGAAGGATTTCATTGAGGAGCACAACATCCCCTGCCCCTCCTGCGGTAAGCATAATTTCACCGATATCCGCCAGTTCAACCTGATGTTCAAGACCTTCCAGGGAGTCACCGAGGACGCCAAGAACACCGTGTATCTCCGTCCCGAGACCGCCCAGGGCATCTTCACCAACTTCGTCAACACCCAGCGCACCACCCGCCGCAAGCTGCCCTTCGGCGTGTGCCAGATCGGCAAGTCCTTCCGCAACGAGATCACCCCCGGCAACTTCATCTTCCGGGTCCGGGAGTTTGAGCAGATGGAGCTGGAGTTCTTCTGCAAGCCCGGCACCGACCTGGAGTGGTTCCAGTATTGGCGCAGCTTCTGCCACAACTGGCTGCTTTCCATCGGTCTGAAGGACGAGAACCTGCGGCTGCGGGACCACGACCCCGAGGAGCTGTGCTTCTATTCCAAGGCCACCACGGACTTTGAGTTCCTGTTCCCCTTCGGCTGGGGCGAGCTGTGGGGCGTGGCGGACCGCACCGACTATGACCTGACCCAGCACCAGAACACCTCCGGCAAGGACCTGACCTATTTCGACCCCGAGACCAACCAGCGGTACATCCCCTATGTGGTGGAGCCGTCCCTGGGCGTGGAGCGCAGCGTCCTGGCGGTGCTGTGCGACGCCTATGACGAGGAAGTGGTGGGCCAGGACAAGAACGGCAAGGACGATGTCCGGGTGGTGCTGCACCTGCACCCGGCTCTGGCCCCCTATAAGGCGGCCATCCTGCCCCTGAGCAAGAAGCTGTCGGAGCCGGCCATGGAGATCTATAACGACCTGTGCAAGGACTTTATGCTGGACTTCGACGAGACCGGCTCCATCGGCAAGCGCTATCGCCGGGAGGACGAGATCGGCACCCCCTTCTGCATTACCGTGGACTTTGATACCGTAGGCGACGGTGAAAACCCCGGCGACCGGTGCGTCACCGTCCGTGAACGGGACACCATGGAGCAGGTGCGCATCCCCATCAGCGAGCTGAAGGCGTACCTTACCGAGAAGCTGGCGTATTGATCCGGCCATGAACATGAAAAAGCAGCTGGCCCTGGGCGGCGCACTGCTGACGGCGGCCACCGCCGCCTGCCTGAAGCTGGCCCAGTGGGCGGGAAAGAAGATCGAGTCCCGCCAGAAGAAAAAACAATAACCCAACCGCAAGAGGGAGAGGCCGGAGCCTCTCCCTCTTATTATCTGCGTTTCCCCGTTACCGGCGCTCCAGCAGGCCGTCGTTGATGCGGTACACCACGTCGGCCCGGTCCATTACGGACAGGTCGTGGGTCACCACGATGACGCAGCGGTTCTCGTCATGGGCCAGCTTCAGCAGCAGGTCGATGATGTTGTCGCTGTTCTCGCTGTCTAAGTTGCCGGTGGGCTCGTCTGCCAGCAGCAGCCGCCGGTCCATGGTCAGGCCCCGGGCGATGGCCACACGCTGCTGCTCGCCGCCGCTGATGTGGGTGGGATAGCGGTCCAGCAGCTCCTCCGGCAGGGACACCCGCCGGGCCAGCTCCATGGCCTGCTGCCGGGCCTCCTTGGCGTCCACATGGCACAGCTCCATGGGGTACTCGATGTTCTCCAGGGCCGTCAGCATGGGGAACAGGGCGAAGTCCTGATAGATCACTGCGGCCTTCCGGCGGCGGTATTCGTCCAGGTCCATGTCCCCGGTGGGGGTGCCCTCAAACAGCACCTGGCCGCTTTCCGGCAGGTCCAGTCCCGCCATCAGGCTCAGCAGCGTGCTCTTGCCCGCGCCGGACTTGCCCACCAGGGCGTACAGGGTGCCGCACTCGAAGACGCAGTTCACACCCCGCAGCACCACCTTCTCGGGACTGTAGCTGTAGCGCACGTCTTTCAATTCCAGAATCGGCATATCATTCAACCTCCCTGCGGTTTTTCAGAATATGGCGGCTGTTGGCCCGGCACAGGGCCACATGGGCCCCCAGCAGCCACAGCACGGCAAAGGCGGCGGTGAGGCCCAGGCCCAGCCTGCTGCCCCAGCCCAGGACCAGGCACAGGCCCGCTCCCAGGACGGCTCCCAGCGCGGCCAGCATCAGCTGCTCCAAAAACAGGCTCCCATAGGCGGTTTTCCGGTCCGCGCCCACGCTGCGCATGGTGCGCAGCTCCCGCCGCCGGGACTGCACCTGTAAAAATGCCAGCAGATACGCCAGGCCCAGGGCGATGGCATACACCACCGGGAACAGGTGCTGCATATACCACAGGCGCTGGGCGGCGGCCCGCTCCGTGGTCAGGTACGCCGCGTCGTTGATGATGACGAAGTTGCGGATGCTGCTGATCCGCCCCACCTCCGACAGTCCCATGTCGTGCAGGGCCTGCTTCACGGAGGTCAGGTCCGTGCAGCTAGGGATGGAGAACGTGGCCCCGCTGTACGCCTGCCGCATACAAATGCCGCCCCGGGTGAGGATGGTCCCGCCCGGCAGATCCTGGGTGCTCCATTCATAAACGGAGGCCATGGACAGGTCCAGGAAATACTTGGGCATATCCAGGTTCGCATAGATGTTGTTGGCCCAGCCCGTCTGCACAAAGGCTCCCACCACCCGGAAGGCCACCTGGATGATCTGGGTGTCGTTGGAGTTCGTGTAGGGATAGGTGATGGTCTCCAGCCAGATCCAGTCGCCCAGCCGGATGCCGTACTCGTCCATCATGTCCGTGGGGATCAGGCAGCGGTTCTCCGGCGGCTTATCCTTCACGATGTGACCGGTGTTGGGGTCGATCTCCAGCGTGGGGTCGGCGGCCAGGAAGCCCTCGTCATAGCCCTCCAGCCACTCCACCTCCACCGAGGTGCGGGGCAGGAACTCCGGCGCGCCTTTCAGGCTGTTGGTAAACACCAGCTTGGGCCCGGACCGCAGCTCGTCCTCATATCGCTCGGCGGCAAAGGAGCCAATGGGCTGCTCCCGCTGGCCGGGACCTCCGGCGAACTTGCCGTCCCGGTAGAAGCCGTTGAAATAGTAGGGCGCGGTGGTCAGATAGGTCACATCGGCCACGCCGGGGATCTGGCTGATCCCCTCCACCACTCCGTCGCCCAGGGCCAGCCCGCTGGTGGACTGGCCGCGGATATCCGTCAGGTAGCCCCGGACAGAGCTGTCCGAGCGCAGCTTCATCAGCTGATGGTCATAGCGGGTGACGGTGCCCGTCAGCTGGCAGAACAGCACCGCCGCGCATACGCCCGCCAGCACCGGCACCAGGGACCGGAAGCCCCCTCGCCGGGCCGAAAGCCGGGCATAGGTCAGCGCGCCGCCCTTCAGGCTCCGGGACCGGGCGCCCTGGGCGGTATGCCGGGTCCGGCGGCGCTTATGCCGCCGCTCCAGGCTGACCACGCTGAACACCAGGCAGGAGACCAGCGCCAGGATCAGGGTGGCCAGGGCGATCAGGGCCAGGATCCCCCAGCCCGGGGCCGCCAGATACTCCGTGGCCGTGCGCTGCATGGCCAGGGCGGTGTTGCTGAAATACAGCTCCGCCGACGCGCCGTTTTCCAGCATCAGCTCCAGCAGCTTCAGAACGCCCAGACCCACGCACCGGCTGAGGATCCATCCCAGCACCGCCGCAGGCAGGGCCACCGTTCCGGCGCAGAACAGGAAATAGGTATGCACGTTCCGCCGGGCAGCGCCCACGCGGATCATGGTGCGGCCCACGCCCCGCTGGCGATACACCAGCAGATAGCCGAACAGCACCAAAAAGCCCAGACCCACCGCCAGGCACACCCCGGCGATGATCTGCACCATCCGCAGCATATCCTCCAGAGACTGGGACACGGCGGTGTAGCCCTGGTCGTATACGGTGATCTGGACGGAGCCGGGCAGCAGCTGCTGCAGCCGCTCCACATATGCCTGGGCCTGGCCATTCCGAATTTGCAGCTGCCCCAGGGTATAGGAGCAGTGGTTCACCGTCATGTCCACATCCTCCCGCACCGGGATATACACCATGGAGTCGTATTCCTCGTTGGCGGAGAAAATGCCGCTGACGGTATAGGTGTCCTGGGCATCGAAGCCCTGACTGTTCCAATAGCTGTAGGGGACCAGGGTGTTCTCCCGGACGGCCAGGGACAGGGGCAGACTGCCGCCCACGTCCAGCCCCAGGTCATCGGCCAGCGTCTGGGAAATCAAGCAGCCCTTGCTGCCGGCGGCGTAATAGTCCCCCTGGACCAGGGTCAGCTCATCCTGCTGGAAGGGCAGCAGGTCCGCCGGGCGGTCCGTGGCCTGAGCCGTCAGGCTGTGGCTGGTGACCTGGAAGGTCTGGCCCACGGCCTCGATATCGGTGCTGCCGTCCAGCTGGGCGCAGGAGCCGTCGGGCCGGGTGATGTCGATGGCGCTGACCTGACTCAGGGACACACCGTTGACCTGATAGGGGGCGGGGGACAGCTGCTTATAGGACGGGCCCAGCAGCTTGTTTTCCGTGTATACCCCCTGGACCAGATAGTAGTGCCCGGCCTTCCAGATGGTGTCCGAGGGCATATTGTAATCCTGGCTCAGGTCGGCGCTGCTGCCCTCCTGCACGTCCAGCAGCACCGGCTGATTCGCAGCCAGCCGCTCGCCGCTGAACAGGGTCTCGACGACGTTGGCATAGTAATACGGCAGCTTCACTTCCCGGTCCGGGGTACCCGTGCCCCACTGCCAGACCAGTTGACCGTCCGGGTCCAGGAGCGGATAGAAATCCGGGTCCTGGCCCTTGATGCGCCGGGTGGCCTGCTCCGTCAGCCGGATCACCAGCGCAAAGCGGTTTTCCAGCACGGAGTAGTCCGTCAGCGACTCCAGCGCCGGGGTATAGCCCAGGGCCATGCGGGTGGGCTCCCAGTCCACCAGGGCCGGGTCCGACCGGTCCAGCCTGCTTTCAAACTCCGCCAGAACCTCTCCGGCGTCCTCCACCACCCGGGCGGTGGAGGGATAGCCCGGGCCCAGATACTCCACCAGTCCGATGGTGGAATAATTCTCCCGGCATTGGCGCAGGGTCTCCTGCAGGGCGAAGCTCAGCCCCAGGGATGTGCCCAGCAGCGTCACCAGCAGGGTCATCAGCAGCAGAAATGCCACCGATCGCCTGCGGGTGCGCAGGGCGTTCTGAATGCCGTGTCTGGCAAACATACGGCCTTTCCCCCTTCTTTGATTTCCGTTATGTAATAAATCTTATTGCAGCCAGGCTTGGAAGGACACGCTGCCGCCGGAGTAATGCGTGTCCTCCTCCAGCAGCAGGGACTGGCCCACCCGGCGGAAGGTCGAGTGCTGCACCCCGTCCACGCTGAGCACCGTTACGGAATCCACGATGTAGTCATTGTATCGGGTGCCCGTGTCCGGCCGCTGGGATTCCAGGTCCGTGGGCTGGTCGGCAAGGCCCCATTCATAAAACCGCAGATGGGGCACATCCGTCTGCCGATAGTAAGACCCCGCCTCGGGGTAGAAGATCTCCACGTCGGCGTAGCTGGCCACGCCGTACCACTGCTTCTGGGCGATCCAGTCCTCCGGCTCCTCCGTCAGCTGCACCGTGTAGCTGATCCGCTGGGCGGCGGGGTCCAGGGTGGAGGAGACGATCAGGACCTTGGAGCTGACCTCCTGGAGCCGGTCGGGGTCCGTCTGACCGGAAGCGGCCTCCGGGGATACCCCGGTCCGGGCGGGCTTTGGCTCCGTGAGAAAGGTCATAGCCAGCGCGGCGCACAGCAGCACCGCCGCCGCCGACAGCCACACCCCGGGGCGGCGATAGTGCAGCACCGACTTCACCCGGTCCCGGACCCCCACCTCGCCGAAGGCCAGGGGACACAGCACCAGCCTGCGCCGCCGGGGCATGGCGCAGTCCAGCAGGGCCTGGGAATAGGCGGCCCGCTGGGCCCGGTTCATATCCCGCACCACCCGCTCATCGCAGGCCAGCTCAATGTCCCGGCACAGCAGGACATACGCCGCCCAGATCAGGGGGTGGAACCAGTATACCGCCACCAGCAGATGGCCCAGCGGCTTCCACCAGTGGTCCCGGCGGCGCAGATGGGCCCCCTCGTGGCGCAGCACGCTTTGCAGGGTCTCCCCCTCCAGCCCCGAGGGCAGATACACCCGGGGCCGGAAAATGCCCAGGATAAAGGGGGAGGAGATGTCGTCGCAGAGGTAAACCTGCTTCCCCACCCGGATGGAGGCCGCCACCTGCCGCCGCAGCCGCAGATAGCTCACAGCCGCCCAGCCCAGCACCGCCGCCATGCCCACCAGCCATACCCAGGCCAGGTCCGTCAGGGTGATCCCCGCTCCGGGGGAGGCCGTCTCCATGGCCGCGGCGGC
>ERZ773115.3235-NODE-3235-length-11519-cov-11.067080_pt1 | contig 11519 bp, 9 predicted proteins | sample MGYA00511116_ERZ773115 | MGnify/ENA primary metagenome ERZ773115 (study PRJEB29015, sample SAMEA2737869) | human gut metagenome | biome: human gut; feature: human-associated habitat; material: faeces | place: China | collected 2012 ... | reverse complement strand
GACGGTATCAACGGTACAAACGGAATAGACGGCAGAGACGGTCAGGACGGCGTAGGTATAGCCGATGTAACCGTTGCAGACGGCGGTGTGCTTACTGTTACACTCACTAACGGAACAACTCTCAATTTGGGTAACATTAAGGGTGCAGACGGAATCGGTATCTCTAAATCCGAAATCACAGCAGACGGCGAGCTTGTGCTTACATACACCGACGGAACTGTTAAAAATCTCGGTAAGGTTGTAGGCTCAAACGGTAGTGACGGTGCCGACGGCAGAGGTATTCAGTCCGTTGCCGTATCAACCGACGGTGAATTAATTGTAACTTATACGGATTCTACCGTTGTAAACCTCGGCTCGATTAAGGGCGATAAAGGCGACGCAGGCAGAGGTATTGCAAAAACCGAACTCGTAAACGGCGAACTCATCATCACCTATACCGACGGAACAAGCGATAATTTGGGAAAAATAAGTTCAACAGAAGATAATGCAGATAATAAATATTTGATTTTTTCGTTGCTTGATGATAATACATATGGCGTAGCGTTAGACAGTAATTATACAAACAGCATTATTGATAAAATTACTATTCCTGCAAATCATAACGGTCTCCCTGTTACAAAGATAATGGATAGTGCTTTTGAATCATCAAAGATAAAAGGAGTCAGTATACCTAGTACAGTTACGTATATCGGAAACAAAGCCTTCTATCAGTGCACTTATCTTGAAAATATAAATGATTTTTCAGAGATGACAGGGTTAGAAACAATAGGAGATAGTGCATTTGCTGGCAGTGGAAAAATAACAATATCTAATATGGTTCTTCCTGAAAATGTAAAGTCAATCGGCGACTTCGCATTTACGGGAGTTAATATAGAAAGCGTAGTTATTCCCGAATCGGTGCAAGGCATCGGCAGAATGCCGTTTTCTGATACATTAAAACAGGCAGAGGTAAAAGGCGGTTCGTGGACCAAAAAAACTATTAGATACAACAGTGTTGGTAAAGTAATATCTATTGATGACAGTGTAGACTTTTCATTTTCTGCAAGTAATTTGGCGCTTAATGCAAAAAATTTGAGTTATTATGAGCAAAAGAAAATTTCAAACAGCAATTATAATTTTTATTATAGATTTATAAGAAAGTAATTTATATATGGTGGTTATTTAATGAGAATAAGAAAAACAGAGGCTGAAATTGATAAAATGCAAAAAGATTGGGGCGATAAGTCTTGTAATCACGATTGTGGTTATGGTATCGAATGGAATAATAAATTAGGATGTGTTACTGATTACTTTTGTTTAAGGTGTGGATTTAGACATACTAGTACAGATTTTTTTAATAACAAATAATGCAAAACACCGACCGAGGGATTTCCTCGGTCGGTGTGCTGTTTTATATAGAAAAGGGAATTACAAAAGTCAACTGTATTGCGTTTTTACCACTTCAAATTATGAAGTTGTCCCTTTTGCACTAATTCGGGATAATCCCATTGGCGCAGTACCTCGTATGTGCCGATTGCCACAGCGTTTGACAAATTAAGGCTTCTTATTATTCCTCTCATCGGCATACGCACGCAGAAATCATGATTTTCCTTTAGCAATTCCTCGGGCAAGCCCTTTGTTTCCTTGCCGAAAACAAGATAGCAATGGTTCGGATATTCAATATCCGAGTGTGCCTGCTCTGCTTTGGTTGTGAAATAATAGAACTGTCCGCCCTTGTTTTTCTCAAAAAATTCCTCGGTGCTGTCGTAAAAGGTGATGTCAAGCTTGTCCCAATAGTCAAGACCTGCCCTTTTTACCTGCTTGTCCGTAATGTGAAATCCCATAGGGCCGACAAGGTGAAGTCTTGCGCCTGTTGCCGCACAGGTGCGTGCAATGTTGCCTGTGTTTTGCGGAATTTCAGGCTCTATCAGCACTATGTTAAGCGAGTGTTCCATTTATATATACCTCTTCAATGTTAAAATTCTTGTCGGTTACGATAAGGTCGGCACATTTACCTACCGAAATCGAGCCGATTTTTTTATCCTCTCCGATTGCCCTTGCAGGGTTAATTGTGCAGGATTTAATCGCCGTCTTAAAATCAATGCCGAAGTTGAGCAAATTCTTGAACTCGTCAAATACATTCGTTATCGAAGCGGCGATTGTGCCGTCCGATAAGCGTGCAACGGTGTAGCCGTCCTTTACATATGTCATCTGTCCGCCCAGTTCAAACTCGCCGTTTCCGAGCCCTGCGCCACGCATTGAGTCGCTGATTACGCACGCTCTGTCCTCGCCTAAAATCTTAAATGTGTTTCTTAGCACCGTCGGGCAAATGTGCGCTCCGTCACAGATGAGTTCGCATGTAACGCCGCTGTCGAATGCGACGCCCACAACTCCTGCCTCACGGTGCGTCATCGGGGTCATTGCGTTGAATAAATGCGTTGCGTGATTAATTCCGTTCTTTATCGCCTCTGCCGTTTCTTCTGCGTTCGATGCAGTGTGACCGATTGAGACGGTTGCTTTTTTGCTTGCGTGCTCGATAAATTTCTTGCTGTCGAACGCCTCGGGTGCAATGGTGATTAACTTCATCAGTCCCTCGCTCGCATCGTATAATCTGTTGAAATCGTCAACTGTACCGGGTATAACATAATCCCCGTTTTGTGCTCCCTTTTTGCTCATGGCGATGAACGGACCTTCAAAATTGATTCCTGCAATCTTTGACCTGCCTGCCTTGCCGTTCTTGGCGTAATCGGAGATGACCCCTGCAATGTCGCACAGCCTGTCGATAGGCAGAGTCATTGTTGTCGGGCAAAACGAAGTAACGCCTCTTTTTGCAAGATATGCACTTATTTTGTCGAGAGCCTCGGGCGTTCCGTCGCTCGAGTCGCCGCCGTCGCCGCCGTGAATGTGAATGTCTATGAAACCCGGCATAACTATTTTGCCGTTCATATCCTTGCCCTCGCCGTCGATTATGCCTATCTCCGCTATTTTTCCGTTTTTGATTTTTATGTCGCCGAATTCTTTTTCAAATTCATCGTTTATGAATGTGCAATTTTTAAGTATCATTATTCGTACTCCTTAAGTATTTTGTACGACAGTTCTTGGAGTTGCTCAAATCGCTCGAGTTTTCCTATCTCTGCTCTGAGTTTTGCACCGCCTCGCATACCCTTTGTGTAATATGCGGCGTGGTGGCGTGCCTCTCTCATTGCCGTGTACTCGCCTTTGTATTCTATGATTTTTTGTATGTGTTTTAGCATTACCGCCATTTTCTGCGTAACGCTCGGCTCGGGCAAAACTCTGCATTCGTCAAGATAGGCGTTGATTTTTGAAAACACCCATGGATTTCCCAGCGCACCTCTGCCTATCATTATTGCGTCTGCGTTCGTTTTTTCCAGCATAATCGCTGCCGACTGTTCGTCTTTTATGTCGCCGTTTGCAATTACGGGAATGCCGACGGCTTTTTTTACTTGTGCAATTATGTCAAAATCCACGCTGCCGCTGTACATTTGCTGCCTTGTCCTGCCGTGCACCGCCACTGCGCTCGCACCCGCCTTTTCGGCGAGTTCAGCCATTTCGACTGCGTTTACGCTCTCTTCGTCCCAGCCTTTTCGGATTTTAACCGTTACGGGAATGTCGACCGCCTGTACCACCGCCTTGGTTATTTCGTAAGCAAGCTCGGGCTTTTTCATAAGGCTCGCCCCTCCGCCGTTCATTGCAATTTTCGGAGCAGGACAGCCCATATTTATGTCTATTATGTCCGGATTGAAGTCAAGGCATTTTACCGCCGCTTTCGCCATAATTTCGGGGTCATCGCCGAAAATCTGCACTCCTGCCGGTCTGTCATTTCCTAAGGTCAAAAGCTGGGCACTCTTTTTGTCGCCCATGGTCAGTCCCTTTGACGATACCATTTCGCTTACGGTATATGCCGCACCGTATTGCACGCACAACTCCCTGAACGCTAAATCCGCTATTCCTGCCATCGGGGCTAAAAATGCTATGTGATTAAATTCTAAATCCTTTATTTTCATATGTAAACCTTTTCACTTTCTTATGCCTAATATATCACAAAATATCTTTAATTACAATTAATTATATATTTATTATATTAATACTGTGATAATTTACCATAATTTTATAAAATGCCGAAAAGGTGCGTATTTCCTCTTGACATATTTGTAATATTGTGTTACTCTTTTGTTACCTTAAAAAACAACAAAATATTGATAAAAAATGTTTGAATTTTTGTACTACACAATATATTGTATAGCACTGATGAAAATGTTATGTATTTTGTTGATATAAATGATTACATTTTGGAAAAAAAGGCGTATCTTTTATTCCATTTTTTATTGCCTTTTGGTATAATATTTTATGTGTGAATTTACACATATTTTTATTTTTGCTTTTAATACTATAAATATATGAAATTCCTCAAAGATTGGAGGGCTGAAATTGGATAATTTTGTTATTAACGGCGGACACGAACTGTTCGGCGAGGTTAGCATCAGCGGTGCAAAGAACGCAGCCGTTGCCATTATCCCTGCGGCTATACTTGCGGATGATGTCGTAAGAATAGAGAATATACCGCAAATCAGCGATGTTCAGCTTATTATCGAAATTCTTGACAGAATGGGCGCAGACATTAAGCTTGTGAATAAGAACACTCTTGATATAGATACTTCTAACATTAATTACCAGAGCGTTCCGTATGAACTTACATCTCATTTCAGGGCAAGTTACTATCTCATAGGCGCAATGCTCGGCAGATTTAATCAGGCAGAGGTTGCTATGCCGGGCGGATGCAATTTCGGCGTAAGACCCATTGACCAACATATCAAGGGCTTTGAGATGCTCGGCGCAGATGTTGACATAGTTGACGGTATGGTTTGTGCCAAAGCGGATAAACTTATGGGTACATCTATATATATGGATGTCGTTTCCGTAGGCGCAACTATTAATATTATGCTTGCCGCAGTTAAGGCAAGAGGACTTACCATAATCGAAAACGCAGCCAAAGAGCCGCACATAGTTGACCTTGCGAACTTCCTTAACTCAATGGGTGCGGATGTCAGAGGCGCAGGTACGGATGTAATTAAAATCCGTGGTGTAGAAAAGATGCACGGCTGTACCTATTCTATCATTCCCGACCAAATCGAGGCAGGCACATATATGGTTGCTACTGCTGCGTGCGGCGGAGATGTCCTTATTAAGAATGTTATTCCAAAGCACCTTGAGTCTATTTCCGCAAAGCTTGAGGAAGCAGGCGCAGAGGTTATCGAGTATGATGACGCTGTTCGTGTAACAAGATTTAAGGCTCTTAATAAATGCAATGTAAAGACTATGCCTCATCCGGGCTTTCCCACCGATATGCAGCCGCAGATGGCAGTGCTTCTCTCAATCGCAAACGGTACGAGCATTCTCTCCGAGAGCGTTTGGGATAATCGTTTTCAGTATGTCGGTCAACTTCTTCGTATGGGTGCCGATATTCAGGTTGACGGTAAGGTTGCCGTAATTGTCGGAGTACCTAAACTTGCTGGAGTTTCTGTTAAGGCTACCGACCTCAGAGCAGGTGCGGCTATGATAATCGCAGGACTTGTTGCCGAGGGTACAACCACTGTCGAGGATATTGTTTATGTTGACCGTGGATATGAGGATATTGTGGAAAAACTTTCCGCTCTCGGTGCGGATATTAAGCGAGTATCCGTAAATGACGATAATGCTGTCCAAACAGCAGGCTAAAATACAAAAATCAATCCTCGTCGCACGGCGGGGATTTTTTTATGAAAAGGAGGGTGAAATATGTCAAAGGCGTGCCAACTTTTTTCCGGCAGTAAGGGCAATTCCATATATCTTTCCTGCTCGACCGGAAAGTTTTTGATTGATGTCGGCGTAAGTGCAAAAAGAATAGAAAAGGCACTTGATGAAATCGGAGTTTCACCGAGCGAACTTTGCGGCATATTTGTCACCCACGAGCACTCCGACCATATCAGCGGACTGAGGGTTTTCGCCTGTCGATATAACCTTGATGTTTATGCTCACCCCGATGTTATCGCCGCTATGCGAAATACGAAAAAGATAGACGATAAGGTCAAAACTAAGGAAATCAGTTCACCGCTTGAACTGTCGGGAGTTAAGATTATTCCTTTTGAAAACAGCCACGACAGCGTCGCCTGTCTCGGTTACAGATTTGATATGAGCGATGGCAGAAGTATTTGTGTTTGTACCGATACGGGTTATGTCACCGATGACGCAAGAGAAAAAATGCAGGGTTGCGATTTGGCTTTTCTCGAGTCGAATCACGAGGTCACCATGCTCCAAAACGGCACATATACATATCAACTCAAGCAGAGAATACTTTCAAACAGCGGACACCTGTCAAACGATTCCTGCGCTGAATATGCCTGTGAACTGGTAAGGGGCGGTACTACGAGAATTGTTCTTTCTCATTTGAGCAGAGAAAATAATATGCCCGACATCGCTTATCAGACAACTCTTTGTGCGCTCAGGCAGGAGGGCTTTAAGGAAAATAAGGATTTCAGACTCAGCGTGTCACCGCAGGAAAATCACGAAAGACCCATTGTTTTATGATTAAGGTTAATGTTATTGCCGTAGGCAAATTAAAGGAAAAATATTTAAGAGAAGCGTGCGACGAATATGTTAAACGCCTCGGCGCTTTTTCTAAGGTGAGCGTTGTCGAGGTGTCGGAGGAGAGATGCAGCGATAATCCGTCGCCGTCCGAAATCGAAACCGTAAAAGACAAAGAGGGCAAGCGTATAATTGCAAAGATTTTGAAATCTTCCTTTGTCATTCCGCTTTGTATAGAGGGCACTCAGTATTCGAGCGAGGACTTTTCAAAAAAAATAGAAGCCGCATCCGTTTCTGGCGTGAGCGATATTACCTTTATAATCGGCGGTTCATTCGGGCTGAGCGATGAGGTTAAGTCGCTCGGTAAAATGAAACTCTCATTTGGCAAGATGACGCTTCCGCACCAATTGATGAGGGTGGTTTTGCTCGAGCAGGTTTATCGTGCGTTCTCCATTTCAAATAACGGCAAATATCACAAATAATCTTTATCGCCTCGGTAAAACTAATACCGAGGTGTTTTTTATGCGAAAAAACAATGGAACATATTATTTTGACGAGCCGCCTTTAATTGTTGCAAGTGCAGGTGTTGCAGGGAAAAAGGAGGGCGAGGGTCCGCTTAAAAATTATTTTGACGCCGTGTTTGAAGATACGACAATGGGTGTAAACAGTTTTGAGCAGGCTGAATCCGCCATGCTCCACGACGCTTTTATCCGTGCTTTGTCTAAGGCGGGCAAAAGTCCGTCGGAGATTGATATGGTTATGTGCGGCGATTTGCTCGACCAATGCGTAGGCTCGTGCTTTGCACTTAAGGATTTGGAAATGCCGTTTGTCGGTATGTACGGTGCGTGCTCAACTATGGCACTGACTTTGTGCAATGCCTGTTTTGCCGTTGACGCAGGGGCAAACACTGTTGCTGTCGGTGCTTCGAGCCATTTTGCCTCCAGTGAAAGACAGTTTCGTTTTCCGCTTGAATACGGAGGACAGCGGCCGCAGACTTCACAGTGGACGGTTACGGGAGCAGGTGCGGCGGTAGTGCAAAATCCAAAAACCGCCGCCGAAAGCGAAAAGGGTTCGCCCCATATTTCTGCCGTTCATATCGGCACTATTACCGACCTCGGCATTAAGGACGCAAACAATATGGGAGCGGCTATGGCACCTGCCGCAGCGAGAACGATAGGCGGCTTTTTGTCCGATACCGGCACTTCGCCCGATGACTATGATATGATTGTTACAGGAGATTTGGGCTATACGGGCAGTACGCTTTTGTATGAACTTACAAAGAGGGAATACGGTGTTGACATTCGTTCGGTGCATAAGGATTGCGGCCTTATGATTTTTGATTTGGAGGAGCAGGATGTTCATTCGGGAGGCTCGGGTTGCGGTTGCAGTGCAAGCGTGCTTTGCTCGTATTTGCTCGGCGAAATGAACAAGGGTCGATTGCATAAAATTCTTTTTACCGCCACGGGTGCACTGATGTCTCCCACCTCGTGCAAACAGGGACAGCCTATCCCCGGTATTGCCCACAGTGTGCTGATAGAAATATAATGTTTGACTTTTGTTAACATATAATGTATATTTAGTATATAAGAGGTCGGTCATTGCCGACTGTTACAGGAGAAACTGTTCCCATACCGAACACAGAAATAGCCCTCCTCGCAAAATTTTGCGGGGGGGGTAACTTTATTTAGGAGGGAAATTATGAGAGAAAACGTAAAGTATATGCTGACTAATTGGCTGAAGTGGGATAAGAGAAGTTTAATCTATTTTCTTATCCGAGTGCCTGCTTTGGTGTTACAGCCGATAGTCACCGCATATATACCAAAGGCGATGATTGACTGTATAGACAAGGGTGCAACTGTCGGCAGGCTCACACTAGTTGTGGGTCTTTTGAGCGTGCTTGTTGTGCTTACCACTTGGCTTGCACCTTTTATGCAGGAATTATTAAACGGCAGTGCACGCATTATCCGTATGCGCTATGCCGTGCTTGCCTTTCGGAAAAATCTTAACACCGATTACACAAATATCGAAAACCCCGAAGGCAGAGAGAAAAATAAGAGGGCAATGGAATTCTATCGCAGTTATTATTCCGGCTCTGCCGATTTTCTCGATTCAAGTAATCAGTTTTGCGTTTGTATTGTGGGCGTTATTGCTTCGTTGATGTTAATTTACAAAATCAATTTTATTATGATTTTGGTTATTCTCGCCACCTGCGTTTGCGAGTTCTTCCTTTTGAAATTCTTAAATAAAAAGGAGAAGAAAACAAAGGACGAACGGAGTTCTGTATTCGTTCGCTTTGATTATTACTATAATCTATGCCGTGATTTTTCCGCCGCAAAGGACATCAGACTCTACGGCTTTACCGATTATTTTATGTCCGCCGTTGCAAGGATAATTTATGACCTTGAGCAAATTAATCAAAAATTTATGCGCCAAAATATCAAGGTCGGCGGCACAAGGGCACTGCTTAATCTTTTGCGTGAACTTGTCGCATATGCTTATCTTACATATCTTGTGTGCAGGGGAAAACTCTCCGTTTCCGATTTTATTTTTTATTTCGGCATTATTACCGGCTTTTCTAATTGGATATTAAACGCCGTGTATCAGTATTCAAATCTCGAGCGATGCTGTAACGATTGTGCCGCCTTTCGTGAATTTGTCGAAAGCACGGACGAGAGCGAGAATAAGCCTAATGTGAATTTTGACAGCGTTGATTCGATAGAATTTAAGAATGTTTCGTTTACTTATCCCTCTGCGGAAAAAAGTACAATTAACAATATGTCCTTTAAGGTAAATAAGGGTGAAAATATAGCCGTAGTCGGTGAAAACGGAGCAGGCAAAACCACGGCAGTTAAACTTCTTTGTGGTTTGTATTATCCCACTTCGGGCGACATTCTTGTTAACGGAAAAAGCAGTCTTGATTTTTCTTCCGACAGTTATTTTAATTTGTTCTCCGCCGTCTTTCAGGATTATTATTTTATGCCGATGACCATTGCGGAAAATGTCTGCACAACTTCCGATTACGACAGCGAGCGTTTGTACTCCGCATTTGAAAAAGCAGGAATAGCGGACAAGATAAACACCCTGCCCGACAAAGAAAAATCATATATGATAAAGGATGTGTATAAAGACGCCGTGGATTTTTCCGGCGGCGAAAAGCAAAAATTGCTTCTTGCAAAGGCGATTTATAAAAATGCACCCGTTTTGATTTTGGACGAGCCGACCGCCGCACTCGACCCGATTGCCGAGAATGAACTGTATCTGAAGTATAACGAGATGACGAGCGGTAAAATATCGTTCTTCATTTCTCACCGTCTTTCGTCTACTCGCTTTTGCGACAGAATTTTGTTTATCAAAGACGGCAAGATTGCCGAAAGCGGCACGCACGAGGAACTTATGGCACTCAAAGGCTCCTATTACAGAATGTACCAAGTCCAAAGTTATTATTACAAGGAGAACGGAGGCGAGGCTGTATGAAAAATATAAAAACGGTTTTTGCGGCGTTTCGTGAGATGCACCGCCTTGAAAAACGACTCATTCCGACTGCCGTTACCGTCTCACTTGTTACGGCGGTTATGCCCTTTGTCAACATTTGGTTTACATCAAAAATTATAGATTTGCTTGATGGCGGCACAGATATGAAAAGCCTCGCTCTCTATATCGGTTTGGCTGTCGGTATCAACGCTCTGTTGTTTTTTATCAACTGTTACCTCGGCGATATGCAGTTTGTCTATCGTTCGCTGATGTATAATAAGGAACTTCAGCGCATTTCGTCAAGGCTCTTCGGTATTGAATATCAAAAACTCGAAAGCAGTGAGTTCAAGGAACTTGTGCATAAACATTCCGAGGCACAGGACAGAGTTTTTTCCTCTTTTGTTCAACTTACATGGATGATGCGTGATTTCATTTCGGGCACACTTACGCTGATTATATCCGTTATCATTATCTTTCCGCTGTTAAAAATCGGCTTTAAGAAAACGGGTGACACCTTTTTTGAACACCCTGCGTTTTTGCTCACGATTTTCGGTGCAATCGCCGTTATGGCTGTTGTCATTCTTATAGTAGCCGTCAGAATGAACAAGGCTTGGTTTAAGGCAAGCGATGAGTATTCACGCCTTGATCGGATTTTTTACTACTTTCTCAATATGTTCTCCGATTATAATACAGGCAAGGAAATCCGTATTTATAAGGAGCAGGCTTTAATCGAGCACACTGCCACGGACAGACTGCTCACCGACGGCGAGCAAATTTTGAAAAAAGCCTCGATGAACACGGCAAAGCAAAGTTCGTTTGTTGCAATTTTGGGTGCACTTGTCGGCTTCGGTATTTATCTTTTTATCGGTGTTAAGGGCTTGTACGGTTTGTTCGGTATCGGCTCGCTCGTGCTTTACTGCGGCGCATTTATGCAGATTATAGCGGGTATAATGAAAATGGCTGTCACCTTCGGCAAAACCGCCGAGATGGTGCCGCTCGTTAATTATTACTTTGAAATTGTGAATACCGAGGACGAGATGACCTACGGCGACAAAGTGCTTGATTTGTCGGGCGGATTTGATATTGAATTTAAGGATGTTTCGTTTAAGTATCCGGGTGCGGAAAATTATGCTCTGAAAAATATCAATCTCAAAATCAAAAACGGCGAGCACCTTGCCGTGGTCGGCAGAAACGGCAGCGGTAAAACAACATTTATTAAGCTGATGTGCCGCCTTTACGATGTGACCGACGGTGAGATTTTGCTAAGCGGCATTAACATTAAGGAATACACAAAGGACAGTATTATAAAGCTATATTCCGTAGTTTTTCAGGATTTCAAAATATTCTCCGTTTCGCTTAAAGATAATGTTTGTATAAATGCCGATTTTGAAAGCGACCGATTTTTTGCCTGCCTTGAAAATGCAAATATCAAAGACAGGGCAGAGCGACTGCCGAATAAGGAAAATACATATCTTTATAAGGATTTG
>ERZ773115.3232-NODE-3232-length-11525-cov-11.486399_pt1 | contig 11525 bp, 9 predicted proteins | sample MGYA00511116_ERZ773115 | MGnify/ENA primary metagenome ERZ773115 (study PRJEB29015, sample SAMEA2737869) | human gut metagenome | biome: human gut; feature: human-associated habitat; material: faeces | place: China | collected 2012 ... | reverse complement strand
TTCTGTGGATGAACAGCTGTCTGGAGGTCTCGGACACATTCAGGCTGTTCTCGAAGAATTTGTAGATCGTGGTCAGTGTCTCTTCGTCGAAGTCGTCCGGGCTCTTGCCGCCGAAGATCTCACGGATGAACATCTTGCACAGCGGAATGGGCAGCTGATAGATCAGACGACCGATTCCCAGCTCACTGTACGCAATAATGTCTCTCTCATCGAAGAAGATCTTGCCTACATCCAGTGCCATCTTGGCTTCCTTATAAGAGCGGCTGACTTCCTTGATCTCGTGCACGATGGTGCCGTATGCGATGCGGACTTCTCGGATACCTTCCTTGAGCAGTGCAGCTTCCAGGGTTCTGGCAGCCTTCTCGATCTCTTTGCCGGTATCGGTCTCGGCGAATTCCTTCACCACGATCACATTGCTCTCATCCACTGCGGTAATGAAGTCCTTGCTGTTGGTACCGAAATGGTTCCGCGCCAGTTCCAGGACATTGTTGTCCTTACCACCTGCGGATTCCACGATCATAACCACCCTGGGAACATCTGTCTGGATATGAAGCTTCTTGGAACGACTGTAAATATCCACCAGAAGCAGATTGTCTAACAACAGATTCTTGATAAAGTTATCCTTATCGAACCTCTCCTTATAGGCCACCAACAGATTCTGAATCTGAAAAGCAACCATTTTTCCGATCGTATAGACATCTTCACCGGTACCACCGGCTACGAGAATATACTCCAGCTGCTGCTCATCATAGATCTTGAAATACTGATATCCCTGGATTTCCTGTGAATCTGCCGGAGATGATGCGAACTCTACCGCAGGCTTGGAGCAATTACCCATATCCATGGTCGCTGCCACTTCCTTGCCGTCCACATCCATGACGCACAGCTCTACTCTGGCGATTCCTTTCAATCCTTCAATGGTGTTCTGTAAAATCTGATTCGATATCATCTTCTGCTCCTTCAGTCCCCAACCATAATTCTCTTTCGCTGTTACCCCGGAAAAATGATACGAGAGCGTATCCCTCATATCATACATAATACAAATTTACAAAAAAACTGGTAAAATTGCAATAGTTTTTTATGCACTTTTTAGTAAAAATGCCATTTTATTTTTAAATTAGCGTAAAAAAAGAGTTCGGGAACTAATATTCCGAACTCTTTTTGTCTTAGCGTTTATTATTGTATTATTTCTGCGCTAAATCCGCAGATCGATATTAGTACCAAGCTCCGGTGTTACGCTGCGTTCCATAGCTGCGGAATCAATCATCTGTACGATTCCCTGTCCCAGTGCTTCGTTCGTATCCATTGCCTTGCTAAGTACAGCCGTTCCGACTTTCGTCTGCAGATTGTTCGAAGCCATTGCCATTGATAATCCTGCGATATCCATAGGAGCACCTCCTTCTATCAGTATCTCTCAGATACTGATATTTTAACACGATGCTCCCGCAATTACAACGGCAGAATCAGCAGATCTTCCACTTTTTCCATGGGATAATCTGTTTTCTCGTATGTTTTCGCCTCACCTACTCCGGCAGCAAGCATCCCTCCGGCTTTCGCCGCTTCGATTCCCGCTACGGCATCCTCCACCACCAGGCAATTCCCGGGGGCGGTCTGTGTATATTCCGCAGCCTTTAAAAACACTTCCGGATCCGGCTTAGATTTCGTAATGTTTGTGCCATCGGAGATAGCATCAAAGGCATCCGTAAGGCAAGTCTGCGCCAGAATGAATTTCGTATTTTTGCTGGAAGAGCCGATAGCTAACTGGTAGCCTCTCTCATGAAGTTCTTTCAGCATTTCGCGGATCTCAGGTCTTACATCCGCAGGTGACATATTTTTCAAATACTCTTTATAATAGCCGTTTTTCTCTTCCGCCAGTTCTTCTTTTTCTTCTACTGTATATTTTCTGGTACTTTTCTCCAGAATAATCTCCAGAGAATCCATACGGCTGACACCCCGCAGGCGGTTGTTGATTGTCTCGTCAAAAGGAATTCCGATGCGGTCCGCCATCTTTTTCCATGCCAGGTAATGGAACTTATCCGTGTATACCAGGACACCGTCCAGGTCAAAAATAATCGTCTTTACCATGCTGTCTCTTCCTTTCCTATATTTCCTATATTTCCGTATTTCTTACACACTTCTGTGCTGCTTCTGGTCCGCAGCATATGCATCCGTCCGGGGGATCCACTCTAAAAATTTCTCAATCTGGAGATTCCAGAATCTCCACTCATGACGGAAACCGTCTACAGGCACCCAGGTCACATCCACACCGTTCTCTTCCATGAATTTTTCATAATGGCATACCTTTTCCCAAAGCATATCCTGCATACCACAGGCAAAATATACGGGAGGGATCTTCTTTCCTTCTGCCACATTCTTACGAATGAGTCCGTATGGGTCAAAGGGTCCGTCCTGAAGCTTATTTTTCTCCTGTTCGTCTTCGGTTCCGATTGCTGCGGAAAAGGCTCCGATGGCAGCGAAACGCTCCGGATGATTCAATCCATGAATCATCGCCCCATAGCCACCCATAGACAAGCCTGCAATATAAGTATCTTCCGGTCTGTTCGATACGGGGAACATCCCCTTGATAAATGCCGGTACTTCCTCGGACAGGAAGTGGAAGAAATCATCTCCGTCCGCATTCTTGCGATAGAATTTATTCTCCGCAGAGATCATGACCACCGCCATGGACTGTTCTTCTGCAAAAAGTTCTACATTGGTGTAGCTGGTCCAGTCACTGTGATCGTTGCCCAGTCCGTGGAGCAGATACAATACCGGATAAGAATCCTTCACTTCGTAGGAAGCCGGTCTGTCTGCCACGCCCAAAGATTCCGGAATGGTTGGGCTTGGAATAATCACTGTCATTTCCACGGAACGCAATAATGTCTGTGATATAAATTTTGTCTCAAATCTTGCCATAGCTGTCTTGCTCCTATTCTTCACCCACAGTGGCATTTTCCACTGGGTAATCTGTACACTGCCTGTTTTCTATGAAACCACCCTGCTCTTATGCCCGAATAACTGTTTTACCATCTGCACGATTCTCGCGCCATCGTTAATATAAGCCATGATCAGTGCCAGTACAACACCGGTAACGATAGTCTGAATGGAACTGTCGATGCCAAAGGCATTTAATCCGTAGGTGAACACTTCCATTCCCAGGGCTCCCACGAAGATACCCCAGGGCATATTGGTAAAGCCGCCCAGGAACAGTCCGATCAGCACGGGCGCCATGGAACCGAACATCAGAGCAGTTGAGCTTAAGTTATTGGCAGGCTCCACTTTACTGCTGCAGGCACTCAGCATGGCTGCACAGCCCAGCAGTGCACCTACCAGTGCGTAGGTCAGAATAATATTTTTCTTCTCATTGACGCCGGCATTCACTGCCAGTTTGGCATTGGCTCCGAGACTTCTGGTGTCATAGCCGAATTTGGTCTTGTATAGCAGGAACCAGGTCGCTGCCATCACCACAATGAGAAGAATATAGATCAGAGGGAACTGGTTCATCCGAAGCAGTTCCTGCGTGTATTCGGTATCATTGGCGAAAAAGTTGACGCCGAGACCGTTGTTCAACAGTCCGCTGACCGCCTCATATACCATAACGATGCCCATGGAGATGATCATGTTGGGGACACGTAATGTCACATAGAAAACAGCTTCGATCAATGCCAGCAGCATGCAGGCTGCCACGCAGCACAGCAATACTCCGAAGGTTCCCATATGCAGCTGCATTCCCAGGTTACCGCCGATGATGGCTCCCAGCATGATAATGGCTCCGGGACCGAAATCCCATCTGCCACCGGACAACGGGATTGCAATTGCCAGGGCTATGATCGTATTTTCCACAGTATCATGAATAATGCCTTCTGTTGTGTATCCTGTGAAAAAGGATGTATTTCCGATAATCAGTGTAATCAGCGCAAAGACCGCATACATTCCTAACGGAAACAATAAAGTCATTGCATACCTTTTGAAGTATCCTGTTTTCTTGCTCATAGTTTACGTTCCTCCATCTTAGAGCAGTAAGTCTGCCCATCTGAATCCCCGCGGCACTTTTGAGGGTGCCGCGAAGTATATTGCTTATATTACTGACGTGCTGCCACAATATCGGACAGACTTCTGTTGGTCAGGGTGTTCAGATCAGCAAGAGTTGCATCTGCATTGTAGGAAATGATGCAATTCTCCAGTTCCTCTACCGTAACACAGCCATCTGCTCCGTTCTCAGGTACTACATAGTTCTGATAGTTCTGCAGATCTTCGGTAGTTCCGATGACAGGATAACCGGCTACACCGTTGACAATGCTGCCTTCGTTATACTGACCGTCTGCTGCATCGGGATAGCTGTTGCCTTCCAGAGCATTGATGATTCTGGCCACACAGCTTGCAATTGCCTGGGTATGGTTATTGTTGCCGGCTGCCAGCAGGGCACCGCTGTTCATCAGAGATTCTACGGAAGTATCATAGCCCATGGCGATCAGCTTGACATTGCTGCCCTGCAGTGCGGGATATACATAGTCCAGACCGGAAGCCATACCGAAGACAGCATCCATATCGGTATTCTGGTTGATCAGATCCTTGGTGTTCTGCTGTACATCGTCAGAAGTCATACCGGAGGTAAAGGTAAGATCCTGTACTGCAATGTTCTTGGACTGCAGTTCACTCTGAAAGCTTGCGTAGATCTCAGGCGCATCGGAAAATGCCCATGCAGGGAAAGAGATACCGCCTACGTTGGTAATTCCGGAATCTGTAACAGCGTCTGCATACTCTTTTCCCAAAGCTGCCAGATCTCCGCCAAACTGCTTGGTACCACCCAGGAAATACTGTCCGGGATCTGTGCCTGCGAAATCATCCTCTGTGATATGGTCCAGTGCTACCACATAGTATACACCAGCATCCGCGCAAGTGCTCATAGCTGCCACAATGTTGGTATCATATCCACTGATGATTGCCTGACAGCCGGAGCTGATCAGATTCTCCACACAGGATACCTGGGCATCATCATCGTAAAAAGTAGATTCGTATTCGAACTCTACGTTCATATTCTCCTGCAGATACTTGCAGAAATTCTGAATGTTGGTACCCTGGGCATCGGTCCACTGGTACATTACCACACCGATCTTGTAAGGGTCACCGGTTTTCTCGGTGTTTGCTGCTTCCGCGGTTCCCGCTACGCTCTCCTGTGCTGCGGTGGTATCTGCTGCCACAGAGCTGCCGCTCTGTGTATTGTCAGCGGAACCGCATCCTGTCATCATCATAACCGGCAGTACTGCTGCCATCATTAGGCTGATTATTTTCTTTTTCATAGTAAAACTCCTTCCTCTTAATGAAATTCTTTATGCTTACTCTATTTATCTGGGCATCTCTGCAATGGATTTGTTCTGTCGCAGTGTCATGCCAATGATAACAATGAAAATGATACCTTTGACCAGTGTGATATAGGTCTGGTTCACACCGGAGATCGTCAGTCCGTTAGCCAGTAAAGTGTAGGTGATCACGCCGGCAATCGCTGCTCCGATCCGGCTCTTGCAGCCTCCGTTTAAGTTCATGCCTCCGAGAATGACTGCCACCATGACATCCATTTCGGTACCGGATCCGATATTTTTACCTACATTGCCGCTGCGCGCCAGCAGGAACAGGCTTGCCAGTCCCACACAGGTACCCGCAATAATGTAGCACCATAATTTTACGACTTTTAATTTTGCTCCGCTCTGTTCTGCACTTACCGGATTGTCACCAATTGCCTTACAGTATTTTCCAAGTTTGGTATAGTTAAACAGCGCAATACCGATCAGTGCAATAATGATCATCGCCACCAATGCATATGCCACATTACTTTTTAACGGCTGAATCAGATCATAACGAGCAATATTCATACGTCCGTCATGCAGAGACAGAATGTATGTTACCATACCTCTTGCTATAAACATGACTGCCAGTGAAGCGATGATACTCATCAGTCCCAGGTAGGCTGTGACGAACCACATGAACAGATAAAGCATTACTGCTGTGGCTATGGAAGCCAGCACCGACACCGGTACGTTGCCGGTGGCGTTCAGTACCAGAGTAATTACCATGGTACACAGACCTGCCACCGCTCCGGAAGCAATATCCACAGTTCCGTGAGCGAACATAAAGACCATGCCGACGGAAATGATCATAAGTACCACCATCTGTCCCACCAGACTCTTCAGATTGTATGCAGAGTAGATCTTGCCCCTGGTCAGGATGGCAAATAGAATAAATACCAGCGTCAGACTGCCATAGCAGACGATATTGTTTCGATGTTGTTTTATAAATTTCATTGCATTCATTCTTCACACCTCAAATCATATATTCAATAATCTGCTGTTCTGAAAGGTTCTCTGAACGTTTGAAAGTCTGCGTTACTTTTCCATCTTTCATCACCATAATTTCATCGCACATACCGATCAGCTCCGGCATCTCTTCAGAAATAATCAGGATGGAATAGCCTTCCTTTTTCATCCTGGCGATCAGCTGATACATTGTGGTCTTAACACCGATGTCTACGCCTCGGGTAGGGCTGTCCATGATAATGATCCGGGACTTGTTGCCGATCCATTTACCGAAGGATACTTTCTGTTTATTACCACCGGACAGTTCTCCGACTGCCTGATTCATAGAGGAACACTTGATTGCCAGGGATTCGATCTGTTCCTTCGCATGTTCGCGTTCCTTCTTCGGCAGGATGAAGGTTCCCATGCGGTTCAGGTTCGTCAGTACCAGGTTGTCCTTAATGGATGCCGGGAGCACCAGTGCTTCCTTATCTCGGTCCTTGGAGATGTAACCGATACTGCTGTCCAATGCATCCTGCACACTACGTACCGTAACTTCAGTGCCATCCGGTCGGAATGCTTGTACCTTACCCTCTGTCAGCTTATCCAGACCGAACAGTACTCTGCCCAGTTGATGCATTCCGCATCCGGACAGTCCTGCCACACCCAGGATTTCTCCCTCGTGCAGTGTCACGCTGACATCCTTCAGATCTCTGTTGGAAATATGTTCTGCCTGCAGGGTTACCTTTTCTCCGTGAGAACTGTCGTAATCACTGCGGTAATAATCGCCTTTGATCTCGCGGCCTACCATGGAATGTTTGATACGGCTCTCATCGAACTCCGTTCTCTCTATGGTGTCTACCAATTTGCCATCCCGAAGCACCGTCAGCACATCGCAGTTCTCCATCAGTTCTTCCAGGTCATGGGATATGAACAATATCGCTTTTCCCTTGTCCCGCAGTTCATGAATGATGCGGTAGATGGTTTTTCTTCCGCTCTGGGACAATGCTGTGGTTGTCTCATCCACAATAAACAGGACAGGGTCGTAATACAGTGCTTTCGCAACCTCTACCAGCTTTCTGGTCTCTAAGCTGTATGCAGCTGCCGGTCTGGTAACATCCACATCCGTCACGCCGATATTTTTCAGTGCATTGACTGCCTCTCTGTTCATTGCTGCTCTGTCAATGATCCCATGATGGGAAAAACGCTTCTCATCGCCTACGAAGATGTTCTCCGCGATGCTCAGTCCATCAATGGTGCCGGCTTCCTGCACGATCATGGTGATTCCACATTTTCTGGCATCCCCGGGATTCTTCGGACTGTATGGCTTCCCATACAGGAACATTCCGCCGCCCGTCACAGTGTGAATTGCACTGATCATGGAGGATATGGTGGATTTACCGGAACCGTTCTCTCCGATCAGTCCACGGATTTCTCCAGTCCGGATTGTCATACTTACGTGATTAACTGCTGTGACATCTCCGAATTTCTTGGTCAGATCTTTTGTTTCAAAAAATATTTCATTCTGTTGCTTTTCCATACGGAAGTTTCGCCTCCTATGTTCTTACCAGACTTGTAACGTTTATAAATGTGCATCCCATTTTCCGCAGAATGGATCTACCGGGCTCTTTCCCTTGAACTCGCTGCGTCCCAACAATTTCTCCATCAAAGCATCCACGGTCTGTGCATTTCCGGAATAACAATTGATGTAAGTCCGTACTCTCGGGAAGTCCAACAGGTGATACGGATTTTCCAATGATACAAATACGGTGGGGACATCGTTGATATACAGTCCACAGTCCGCTCCCATGGGCTGTTTCCATTCAATCCGGACTACTGTCTGATTACTCTTGGTTGCCAGATTTGCCACATACAGCATCAGATCATATTTGGACACCATGTCTTCGTATTTGGTGGTGAAGCCTTCTCCGTAAGGCTGGGGTACAAATTCGTCCACTTCGAAGCCTTCATCGATCAGTTTTTGTTTGATACTCTCGATTACGGGGCTTACTTTATAGATGGAATAGCCTTCACCGGTGGGTTCGATACGGTACAGAAGGATCCGGTGATATTTCTCCGGTGTAATAGGCAATACGTCTTTTTCCTCTTTCACCAAGGTAATTCCCTTATCCGCTACTTCGGCCGCCCATTTTTTGTGCTCGGCACATCCGACGATTGCTTCGACCTTTTCTGTCTCCGGCAGTGTATTTTTATGATGCAGTCCCAGGGCTGCTTTCAGTGCCAGTACTCTGATCACGGCTTCATCCAGTCTCTCGGGAGTGATAATACCCTCTTCAATGCCCTTCAGCATGAAATGATAATCTTCTTCCAGATTTCTTGCAAACAGGAACATGTCGCATCCTCTTGCAATCGTCTCCGGAACCGCTCTCTCTCTGCCCATCGCCAGCATGAATCCTGCCATGGTCGTGGCATCGGTACTGATGACACCGTTGAATCCAAGCCGTTCTCTTAAGAGTCCCTGCAGAAGTTCACGGGACAGGCTTCCCGGCATCAGTTCTTCATCTTTGATATTGGGATTGATAGCTCTCTCCCATGCCGGCTGCATGATATGACCGGTCATAACAGTCAACGCTCCGGCATCAATACACTTTTTATATACCATACCGTAAGTATTCATCCAGGTCTCACAGTCGAGATCGTTGATGGATGTCACCAGATGCTGGTCTCTTTCATCCTGTCCATCACCGGGGAAGTGCTTGATGCATGCTGCCATTCCCAGCTTTTGGATCGTATTTACATAGGACAGACCCATACGGGCAACTCTCTCCGGATCAGAACCAAAGGTACGGGTATTTGTAATGGGATTACGGAAATTTGAATCGATATCAATGATTGGAGCAAAGGACCAGTTGGCTCCCACAGCTCCGGCTTCTCTGCCGCATGCCTCCGCCATCTTCGCCGCCATTGTCTCATCATCGGTAGCTGCGATCTCCATGGGAGATCCTACCAGCGTTCCTTCTTCCACAATACCATTACCGCCCTTTTCCAGGTTGGCTGCGATCAGGGGATATACTTTGCTACGGCGGATCACTTCTCCGGTGGCATCCACAGCATCCTTCGTCGGCATGATCCGGTACATAAATCCGCCGGGATTCATCAGATTGAATACATAATCCATTGTCTCTTTGCTGTTATTTTTCAACAGTACACAGAAAAGCTGTCCCGCTTTTTCTTCCGTACTCATGCCCGCCAGTGTCTCATGCACCCATGTAATGTCGTCATCGCTTAAGTAAAATGGTTTTGCTTTTAAATCGATCATTTTTTATTCTTATGCTCCATTTCACGCAGTTGATTTTTGCTGCTTAATTAATTCTTTTAATTATGTCATCATTATAGTACCGACATGCGTCGTTTGCAATTGCTTAATTAGACAATTTAATTAAGCAATTTTTGGTAGAAAATCACAAAATTTGTCGAGTATTATTGACGGGCAGATTTTTCATATCTATAATATAGTTAATTCTTTTAAATATGCATTTTGTGTCAGGGGGGATTTTTAGAAATGACATCTTCGATCTCATCCAAAGGAAATAATATGATGCGTCTGAAGCAGGAGAACCAGTCCTCTATCCGCAAGATCATTTATCTGCGGGGACCGGTACTGCGCTCTTCTATTGCAGAAGACCTGCATCTGACACTTCCTACTATTACAACAAATGTGAATGCCATGCTTCAGAGCGGTATTTTATTTGAAGATCGGGACAATGTAGTCATGACGCCCGGGCGTTCTGCACTGCCGGTGGATATCGTGCCGAATTCCCGGTATTTTATCGGTGTGGAGATCACGCAGCTCTCCAGAAGCGTCTGCATTTGTAACTACCGTGGGGCAATAGCCTATACCAGTATTGACAATACCGTGTATAAGGAATATGACGAAGTACTGCAGTCCGCTGCCGCTCTCGTGCAGGCAGCCCTCCAGTCCACCGTGGTTTCCTCGAATCGAATCTATGGTATCGGTGTCTGCCTCCCTGGTCTGATCGATTCCGAAGCCGGAAAACTGCTGGCGCACCGACAGTTTGGCTGGTATGACAAAGATATCGTATCGGATCTGCGGTCGCTGACCGGTTACACCGGACCAATTACCATAGAAAATGATGCCTCCTCCAGAGCGCTTGCTGCACAGCTGTTCCTCAGGGAACAGTTAAAAGAGGTTCCGTCGTTTTTCTATTTATATGTATCTATCGGTATTGCTTCACCGTTTGTAAAAAATGATTTCTCACTGTCCAGTTCCCCGGTAGGTGCCGGTGAGCTGGGTTATATGATCATGGATCCGAAGATGCCCTTCGGCACCTGGGGCAGCACCGGCAGTCTGAACAACCTCGCCGGCATTCGTGCCCTGAAGGAACAGGCGCAGGCAGCCGCAATCTCCGGACGTGCTCCTTATCTGTATTCCCTATGCGGCGATGCTCTGCCGACAGAGACCCAGCTGATGGACAGTGCTACCCATGATGAAGTGATCGATGAACTGATCCGAGATGTAATCCTATATCTCGGTGTGGCTATTGCCAACGAGGACAACCTGGTCCGTCCTAAGTGTATCCTTGTGGACGCTCCCTATTTTGTCCATCAGAAATACAGGGAACTCTTTATGGATACCCTTTATAAATATTCCTTCCGTCCCAGTCACTTCCGCTTTCATATCATTTTTCTGAACCGGGATGAACTGCCGGGTGCAAAAAGTGCTGCAGCGGTTGCGATACGTAGTGATTTCGATAAGTACATTGCGATATAATGTCGATGGAACCAAAATATCATCTTAACATACAACAAAAATACCGATTCCGGAAATATGTTGTCTTTCCGAATATCGGTATTTTTCATTTTTACTGTTCTCAAATCCTGCGGATGCTTTTCTCCGTGATCTGAATTTTGCCTTCTTTTAACAGATGTCCCACTGCACGCTTGAATTCATTTTTGCTCATGCCGGTCTCGTGGGTAATGACCTCAGGAGCTGCCTTATCATTAAAGGGCAGAGCGCCTTCATAGCTGTCTAACAGCTTCTCAATTTTCTCCGCATCCTTCTGGATCTGCAGGTATGCTTTTTCGCGGATGCTCAGTGTCAGTTTGCCGTCCTCCAGCACTTTTACAACGCGGGCGGTCACCTGTTCTCCGACCCCTGGCTGCTCTGTGGCGCCAAAGAGCTCCTTTTTCGGGATCAGTGCGGAGAAGCAGTCATCCACGGCTACAAATGCGCCGAAATTTTTACTGATCTCA
>ERZ773115.3207-NODE-3207-length-11591-cov-17.682386_pt1 | contig 11591 bp, 8 predicted proteins | sample MGYA00511116_ERZ773115 | MGnify/ENA primary metagenome ERZ773115 (study PRJEB29015, sample SAMEA2737869) | human gut metagenome | biome: human gut; feature: human-associated habitat; material: faeces | place: China | collected 2012 ... | reverse complement strand
AGAACTGCATCTCCTTGCCGGTCTGGGTGGCAGACACGCAGCAGCAGATGGAGTAATCGTCGCCCCAGACAGGCTTCATCACGTCATCGTTCTCGTACTGGACGCTGCTGGTGTTGACGGACACCTTGGCGGCGTACTTCTTAAAGGCCTCGGGCAGGGCAGAGGAGTACAGCACGGTCAGGTTGGGCTCCGGTGCGGGGCCCATGTTCTCCAGCGTGTGCAGGAAGCGGTAGCAGTTTTTGGTGACCATGCTGCGGCCGTCCATGCCGATGCCGCCCACTTCCAGCGTCGCCCACACGGGGTCGCCGGAGAACAGCTGGTTGTAGCTGGGGATGCGGGCGAACTTGACCATGCGGAACTTCATGACCATGTGGTCGATGAGCTCCTGTGCCTGACTTTCGGTCAGGATGCCCTTGTCCAGATCGCGCTGGATATAAATGTCAAGGAAGGTGGAGATGCGGCCCACGCTCATGGCGGCGCCGTTCTGGGTCTTGATGGCGGCCAGATAGCCGAAGTACAGCCACTGGCAGGCCTCCTTGGCGTCCTTGGCGGGCTGGGAGATGTCGTAGCCGTAGGCCTCGGCCATCTTCTTCATGCCCTTCAGGGCGCTGATCTGGCGGGCGATCTCCTCGCGCAGACGGATGACATCGTCGGTCATGGTGCCGTCGCCGCAGTTGGCAAGATCCTCCTGCTTGAACTGGATCAGGGCATCGATGCCGTACAGGGCAACGCGGCGGTAGTCGCCCACGATGCGGCCGCGGCCGTAGGTGTCCGGCAGACCGGTGATGATGTGGGTGTGGCGTGCCTTCTTCATCTCAGGGGTGTAGGCATCGAACACGGCCTGATTGTGGGTGCGGGTGTAGTCGGTAAAGATCTTGTGCAGCTCGGCAGAGGGCTGGTAGCCGTAGGTGGTGCAGGCCTGCTCTGCCATCTTAATGCCGCCGTAGGGCATAAAGGCGCGCTTGAGGGGCTTGTCGGTCTGTAAGCCAACGATCTGCTCCAGATCCTTCAGATTTTCGTCAATATAGCCGGGGCCGTAGGAGGTCAGGCTGCTGACCACCTCGGTCTCCATATCCAGCACGCCGCCCTTGGCGCGCTCGGCCTTCTGCAGCTGCTGCAAAGCACCCCAAAGCTTATCGGTAGCCTCGGTGGGGCCTGCCAGAAAGCTTTCGTCGCCGTCATAGGGGGTGTAGTTTTTCTGGATGAAGTCACGCACATTGACTTCTTCCTTCCAGATGCGGCCTTCAAAGCCTTCCCACTGTTCAAACTGGATCATTGGAACCTCCTTGCTCCATTATGCGGTTAGCATTTTCTAACTAATGAGCCTTTGAAAAACCGCTCTGTCTGGGCGGTTTTCTGGGGGCGAAACGGTCTTGTGCTGCCGTCTGCGGCAGCCCTTACTACAAGGTGTAGACAAAAATAAAAACCTGCCCACAAAATCTTGCGTTATTATAATAGCAAGAACCACTTTAAAAAGCAATAGAAAACAAGTGGGTTTTCTTCCAGCGGAAAGGCTGTTCTTTGGGCAGAATGTAGAAAAACGGCAGAAACCCCAGCGGCACGGCAACTTTGCGAAAAAATTTGCAAATTAAGGGTTGACAAGACTAACTGACTGTGGTATCCTGTTCTCGCAGCGGCGGTTAGCTAATTCTAACCACGTTGCACCAGAAAAAAGGAGCGTCTGCAAGCGCTCCGCTCCATTCCTCCATTCCTTTCTCTTTTCTACGGGAAGCGGCAGCACGGTTTGCTCTGCTGCTTCCGGCGCGGCACCGGCTGTGTTTGGTACCACAGCCGACGCAAAGAAAACAAAAACGGGACGTGCAGCTTGACCAACTGCACGCCCCGTTTTTTGTTTTTACTGCCCCATCCCCGCCAGCTGTTCATACAGCTGCGCTGCGCCGCCGCCGGGGTATTTTACGCTGACAAAGGCGCTGTTCAGGATGCACACGCCGTCGGAATAGACGGTGATAAGCATCTTGTGATTTTCGGCATCGTCGTAAAAGCTGGCCGTGACGGACTGCGTGGGGTAATCGTGGCGATAAGAAGAATAAAGCTGATTGAGTTTTTTCCGGCAGGAAATGGTGGAAAGCACCTCCGTTACCTGCTGATATTTTTCATCGTCCATGGAAAGAACAGAAAGCTCTGTGCCGCTCATGTGACCGGGAGAGGTCAGGACTTCCGTTCGGATAGTACACTGAGAACTGGCACGGATCAAAGATGTGACATTGACAGGCCGGTACAGCACCGCAAAAGCTGCCAGTGCAAACAGGATAAAAAATAAAGCGGTGCGGGGAATGTGGAAGCTTTTCATCTGCTCACCCCTCCTTTGGCGGTTCCATTTGGGCCAGATGCCGCTGGGCGATGAAAAAGCCCACGGCACTGGCGGCAAATACCACATAATAGCTGGCGATGCGGTAGAGCATCAGCACGCTCATCACCTCGCCCCGTTCCAGAAAGCTGCCGAACACCAGCAGAAAGGCGGTTTCAATCGAGCCCATCCCGGCTACATTGGGCAGAGCATTGGAGACGAAGAGCATCAGGCTGGTGAGCAGCTGCACCTGCCAGAAGCCCAGCGGGGAAAGCCCCATGAAACGGATGCACAGGTAGGGCAGGCAGAACAGCCCGAACAGCTTGAGCGCCTGCAGGGCAAAAATCTTCAGGCAGCGGGGCTTATCTGCCAGCAGGCGGCGGCTCTCGGTGCCCAGCACCTCCAGCTGTTCCAGCCAGTCGGCGCGGCGCTGCTGCCACTTTTCGGTCTTGGGCAGAAAGCCAAGCAGCCAGCGGGCGAGGTTCTGCACCAGCGGCGAGACGCACAGCAGCACCAGCGCCACGATAATCACCGCTACCACAGCGTATGCCATGGGCAGATACCGCATGACACCGGTGGTGTTGGCAGCAAGCCAGCGATGCTGTAACAGCAGCATCACGGTGGCGTACAGGAGCACCGTGCTCTTGTGGAAAACGTATTCCAGCGTCATCAGCCCCGCGCCGGGACCCAGCGGCAGTCCGGCCTTGTGTAGATAGTACAGCTGCACCGGCACCGCACCGGCACCCAGCGTGACCACATTGCCAAAGGTGCCGCACCAGCCCACGTCTAACCCTTGCCACAGTTTGAACTGCGGCAGGCGGCTGCGCACGATGACCCACGCCACGCACCCCTCCAACAGGGGGTAGCTGATGCCGACCGCCAGCACCGCCAGCACCTGCCACACCGACAGCTGCGCCAGCGCCGCAGTGATCTCGGCCCAGTGGTCCTTAAAAGTGAACACGATGATGCAGGTAAGTGCCAGCAGCACCAGCAGAGAGATCACGGTCTTTTTGCGGGAGGGTTGCTGCGCGGCGGCTTGGCTCATGGAAACAAAACTCCTTTCACAACCGGAAATTCTGGAACCAGTATAGCACATCTCCCGCCGCCCTTTGTGAACGGAAGCGGAACTTTGTTGGGCAATTTGGGGGATTTGATAAAATGGGGAGAACTCTCCCGTGAAAAAGCAATGCCGGGCAGCGTGCAGCTGTCCGGCACTGTTTTTTTCATGATTCTTCCCCGTCCGTCAGCTCTTTTACCAGCCTTGTCAGGGTGGCGACATAGGATTCGTTGGAGAACTGCTGCTCGTACAGGCAGCGGCAGCTGCCGTGCATGGCGGCCAGCGCCTCCGGGTGTTCGATGGCCCAGGCCAGCTTGTCGGCCAGCTGCTGCGGGTCGTCGTCCTTGTAGAGGAAGCCGTCCACGCCTTCGGTCACCAGCCCGGCGGTGCCGGTGTGCTCCGATACGATGGAGGGCTTGCCGAAGATCAGTCCCTCTGTGACGAAGGTGGGCATGGGGTCATCCCGGGAGGCGCACACCACGCAGTTGCACTGCTCCATCAAGGATTTGACCTCCGGGCGCTCCAGCCGCTTGCGGTAGAAAACGGTCTGGGGATAGTCCCGCACCAAGCTGTCCACGGCGTTGTACATCCCCTTGTCGGCGGCTTTGCCCACAAAAAGGAAGGCAGCTTTTTCCCGCACTGCAGAGGGCAGCAGCCGGATGGCGTTGCAGAAGATGTCCGGACCCTTGCGGTGTTCCAGCGAGCCTACCGTCACAAAGAGGGGACGCCCCCCGGCAAAGCTGATGTCATAGCGGGGGAATTGCTCGGCTGCATAGTCCGGCAGACCGTAGATCAGCTGCTCGATTTCAAAATCCGGCCGGACGGAGTGCATGGCGGCGGTGGCGTGGGAGCCTACGGCGCAGAGGTGCACGTTTTTGCCCAGCGCCTTGGGGATGCTGTGGGAGATGAAGGGATAGCCTGCAAAGGCATCGTGCAGCCACCACAGCACCGGCACAAAGGAGCCGTTCAGGGTGTTCACCACCGGCGCTTCCACCACCGTGTTGGCCAGCACAAAGTCTGCGCTGGTGGCCAGCCCCCACAGGGCGCTGGAAGTAACGCAGTCCGGGCGGGTGACCACAGCGGCCCCGGCGTCCAGAAACAGCGGCAGCGAGCCTTCATCCGAGGGCCCCAGCACCACCACCTCAAAGCCTAAGCTGCGCAGCACCGGCACGGCACTTACCAGCACGATGGGCGCACCGGTCATGGTCAGCTCATGGCTCAAAATCAGCGCACGGCGGCCCTTGGCAGAGAATACATCGTCGGCACACAGCTCCCGGCGGAAGTGCAGCAGCGCCTGCGGGATGCAGCGGCTGTGCTGCGCCATGGCGTGGGCCAGACGCAGCAGTTCGGTAACGCTGTCCTTGCCCCGGGCGGCGGCGCGTACCTTGTCCAGCAATGCGCGGGACACCAGTGCGCAGCTGCTGCCGGGCAGGTGCCGGGTGCTCAGGTACAGGGCGGTGGAGCCGTCAAAGCCAAAGGAGGCGTCGCAGACCGCAAGGTCTGCGCCCTCCCGCAGGGCGGCGGCAAAATAGGTCAGGGCGGTGGGGGTGCACTCCACATCCTCGCTTACCAGCAGAACCCCGGCTACATCGGGGGTCAGCTCGTCCTCAAGCCGGGTCACCAGACGGAACTTGCGGTGCAGCTGGTTTTGCAGCGCCGCTTGCAGCGCCTTGTGACGCCCCGGCGCATAGACCAGAAGATAGGTGCTCTGGGTATCGGTATAGACCTGCTTGGACAATTGCTTGCGCTGCAGGGTACTGTAACTGGTGTACATGATCCAACTCCTCCGGGCAGAATATCGGGCGGGCTCAGTGACCGCGCACTAGGTTCAGCAGTCTGCGCAGCGGGGCGGTCAGCCGCCAGCTGCTGCTGGCGCGCATCGTTTCCAGCGAAACCTGATATTCGTGCTGGATGCCCTGCAAGGTCAGCAGCTGCTGGTTCAGCCGCATACACTCGGCGCGGCTGGCCTGCAATACTTCCTCTGCCTCCTGCGCGGCAGCGGCGTTCTCAAGCTTCAGGTCGTTCAGCGCCCGCAGCAGAGACTTGCCGGGCTGCTCGTGCAGAAAACGTCCCAGCGGGTAGTAGTGATAGTTCACCGCAAACTTCATGCCGGCACCAAAGCCGGTGGTGCAGTGCAGCGAAAGGTTGGGGTCTACGTCCAAAAACAGCAGGCTGTCCTCCTGCAGCAGAAGGCCGTTGACCGACTGGAAGCTGATGCGCTCGTCCGAGATGGCAAGATCGGTGATGCAGCAGGCCAACTCGCCGGGGTCCAGACGGATGGCGCGTGCGTCCTCCGGCAGGACAAAGGTGACCGAGACCTCGTGGGTCAGTTCGTTGTAGACATCCTCGGTGGCAGTCAGGCATTCCCGGGGCGAAAAGCCGCTGCCGGTGTCGTAGAACAGCTGCGGCAGGGTAAGGGTGATATTCTCAGCCTCGGCGCTGTGCTTGGCAAGCTCGGTCTGGCAAGCCAGCAGCTGCTGCTCCAGCTCCAGACACCGCTGCGCCAGCTGGGAAACACCCTCGTCCGAAAGCTTGAGCTGCTGCTCCAGCTCGGCAATGTGCGCCTGCATGGCAGCAGGGGTCATGGGGGCATCGTGGTTCATAACGGGATCCTCCTCTTCCTTTATCCTATAACAGCTGCACCGCCGCAGCCAAAACATTCAGAAAAATCAGTGCCGCGGGGCGTAATGTACCTGAGGGGTGCGCCGCCGGGCGGGGAACAACTTGATGATCAGATCCCGCCGCCGCTGCAGCAGGGCGCAGATCAGCCAGATGGAGCCCAGCGAAAGGATGTATTGCAGGCTGATGCCCAAAACAGGGCGGTCGGCGTATTTGGCGGCGAACAGATACCACGGAATGGCGATCAGCTCCACCGTATGTACGCAGAAGATGTACAGAGAACGGCGGCCGATGGCCTCGAAAAAGCGCACCAGCGGGTTGCGGCGCTGGCTCCAGCGCAAAAACAGCCGGATAAACAGCAGACCGGCAAGGCCGTCCAGCAGGATGCTGATGGGGCCCAGCGACCACTCGGCCATGGATACACAGTCGGTGCGGCGGGTGGCAAGGGCGGCTGCCGGGATCAGCAGTACGGCTGCCCACAGGATGCAGGACATCCGGCGGGACAAAGGCTGATCCAGCCAATGCTGCCGTTTGGCAAGGTAGCCAAGGTACAGGTACGGCGTGATCACCGCGCCCTGGATCAGGCAGAAGGGCAGCTCCCATACAAGGCTGGCACCCCAGCCCAGCAGGGCGGCACCGCCCACCGCCCAAGGGATGTACCGCTCCGGGAAGATGTTCAGGATAACGTCCAGTAAGATCCAGCCCATCAACAGCGCCAGCAGATACCACATGGGCCCGCAGGAAAAGAACTCCTGCCCGAAGTAGGTGGCAGTATGGGGCAGACCCAGCAGAAAGCCGCCTGCCACCTTGATGCTTTCAGTCATGGAGCCGGGCAGATAGTGAAAGGTTTTATAATGAATGATGAAGTGCAGCACCGTGGTGAACACCGCAGTGTAGCAAAAGGGCTTGAGCAGGCTTTTGAGCTGCTGGTGGATGCACTTGCTGATGGAGCGCTTGCGGAAGCCGTAGCCGCTGGCAATAAAAAAGGCCGCCATCAGCGTTTCGCGGTAGATAAAGCCGACAAAGGCCGTCAGCGACAGGCCGCCCTCCAGCTGGAGTGGGTAAAGCTCCGCAGTGTGCCCCAGCACGATGGCCAGCATCCCAGCGCCCTTGAGCATATCAAACATCCCGATGGAGTTGACAGTGCGGGGCTTGGTTGTTTCCATGAAAGATTCCTTCCCTGCGCCGGGCCAATACCCCCTCGAGAAAAAAGCCGGATACGGCGCAAATGATCAGTTTTTATACAGCATTGCCATGATATATGGCTAGTATAATGCTTTTTATAGAGACTGTCAATTTTGTTTTGCAGTCTGCACTATACCGGAACTGGTATTTTGCGCTAAAAATTGTAGCACGAAAACCGGCGGATTGCAACGAAAGGTAGAATTTGGCCGGGGCGTATCCCAAGATGCGCAATTGAAAGTTGTCAAAGTGAGAAATTAAATGTTGCAGAAGTATTGCATTGCATTGGAAAATATTGTATACTGAGCACAGTGCAGCACACTGCCGCAGGATGAAATAACAACGCAGGAGGAAAATACAATGATCAAGGTATTGGACAACGTGTATGATCTGGTCACCCTGAATATGGAACAGCGTTTTTCGGAGCGTGTGGCGCTCCGCTTTTATGATAAGGAAACGGACAAGGTGACCGTAGTCCATTATAAGGACTACGCGCGGGACATCCGCCGTGCGGTCAGCTACTTCCAGAGCACCATCCCGGATATCAAGGGCAAAAAGATCTGCCTGCTGAATAAAAACAGCTACGAATATGCCGTGAACACCTTCGGCATCATTCTGGCGGGCGGCGTGCTGGTACTGCTCAACCAGCACAAGAGCTGGGACGAGCTGTCCTACGAGCTGGGGCTGGTGGACCCCGCTGCCATCCTGACCGACGGCGACGACTACGGCACAAAAGAGCAGCTGCAGGCCGCCTACGGCAGCATCCTGCGCCCCATGGACGGCTTCCGCGCTTATGAGCCGGTGGCAGAGATGCCCCGCTGCATCGGCCACGATGACCTGATGATCCTGATGTTCACCTCCGGCACCACCGGACGCAGCAAGGGCGTGATGCTGAGCGAGCGCAACTTCTTCAGCGTGATGCGCGCCCATGTGCAGATCGGTGAGCGCATGATGGAGTATAAGCACGACCCGGAGCTTGTGGTCAGCCAGTACACGGTGCTGCCCATGTTCCATCTGGGCGCATTCATCTGCCTGTTCTCCTGGGCACACGGGGGCTGGGCGCTGAACATCAGCGGCGATATCCGCAACTTCTATAAGGAGATCCGGCGGATGCCCAGTCAGGTCATGGCGGTGGTGCCGGTGATCATGAACTCCCTGCACAAGGACGTGATGCGCGGCCGCAAGGAGCGCTTGGGCGAGCTGTGGGTGCCCATCTGCTCCTCTGCGATGTTTGACCCGCAGGTGATGCTGGATATGGCCACTAACGGGATGTTCGTGGTGCAGACCTACGGCGCTACCGAGACCTGCGGCGATGGCATCATCAACTACGCGCAGGATGCAAAGCACATCGGCGCTGTGGGACAGGGCAATGATTATCTGGATTACAAGCTCGAGCCGGACGGAGAGCTGTGCATCCGGGGCGACAGCATCATGCTGGGCTACTACAAGGACCCCGAGGCCACCGCTGCGGTCATCGACAAGGACGGCTGGTTCCACACCGGCGACCTTGCCCGGGTGGACGAGGACGGCTACTACTACATTACCGGCCGCAAGAAGAATCTGATCATTCTGGACAGCGGCGAGAACGTCAGTCCCGAGGAACTGGAAGGCATGCTGGAAAAATGTCCCGCCGTGCAGGAATGTATCGTAAAAGAACTGGGCAAAAAGATAGGTGTTGTGGTATACTGTGAAAAGGAGCACCAGCAGACGGTGCGGGACTTTATTGCCCAGATGAACCGCACCGTCCCGCTGTACAAGCGCATTGGCGTGGTGGAATTCAGCGAAACGCCGCTGCCCCGCAACGGCGCAGGCAAGCTGGTGCGCAAGTAAAACGCAACAGAAAGGAAGCATAATACGATGGAACGTGCAGAAATCATTTCTCAAATCACGGCTATTCTGGAGGATGTCGCAGAGGTATCGCCGGAGGATGTGACCGAAAGCAGCGTCCTGATGGACGATCTGGATCTGTCCTCTATGGAGATCCTGACCATTGTGGCAGATCTTGAGGAGACCTTTGGCCTGCGCATCCCGGAAAAGGAGCTGCGCAACTTTGTCACCATGGGGGATCTGGTGGATTATCTGGCAGCAAACGTGGGGTAAAAACCAATGGAAACACAGCAGCGCTCGACGGAATATAACTTTCAGGGAATCATGTACTTTTTCCGTCGGGAAAAGATCCAGTGCCGGTACCAGTTCTCGCTGCGGGATGCGGTGGATATCACCCTTTTGCAGCGGGCACTGACAGCGGCCTTGGCAAGTGCGCCCTATTATACCCAGCGTCTGGTGCAGGAAAAGCGGGAGATGTGGCTGGAGCCCAATACGGAGCCCTGCCTTGTGTACCCCGGCAGCACCATGCGCAATATCCCGGAACAGACGAACGGCTACCTGTTCTGCGTCAGCTGCGAAGGGGATACCGTCTACTTTGACTGGCATCACTTCCTGCTGGACGGCCACGGGGTATCGCCCCTGCTCACCAGCATTCTGGAGCAGTACTGCAACCTGCGTTACGGCACGGCCTTTGCGGTGCCGCAGATCGTGTGCGACCCGCCCTATGATATGGAGGCCATGCTGGCAGAGTACCCGCCTGTGGAGTACGGGAGCGATGTCATCCAGCGGGATGTGGTGCAGACCTACGAGGGTGCGCTGCGCCGCACCCGGGTGTGCCTGAGCAAGCAGAGCCTTGTGGAAAAAGCGCTGGCGAACAACGCAAAGCCGGTAAGCGCTCTGATGGGTCTGCTGTGTATGGCCATGCGGGAGTATCTGGGCAAGGAGAAGATCCAGTATTCCTACTCCTCCGATACCCGCGATGTGGCCGGTGTGCCGAATGCGCTGTACAACTGCGTATGCAGCTTTGGGCATACGGTGCAGCTGCAAGCCCAGACCCGCCTGGCAGATTTTGTGGCTGATGTAGATGCAGACATCAGGCGGGATCTGCAGCCGCAGTCCAAGCGCCGCCGCAAGGCTGTGATGGCCCTGCGCGCGCTGAACAGAAAGATCGGTGTATAAGACCTTGCCGCACGATGCCCGCCGGGAGCTGCGGCGGGGCCGCAAGAGGAGCAGGAGGCAACCATGAGACCGCATAAGCTCAGCATCTGCGCAGCGCTGGCACTGATGCTGGCATTGCTCTGCGCATACGGCGCGGCGGCGGACACCACCGTCGGCATGACCGGCGCCGGGACCTTCCGGATGGAGCAGGCCTATGTCAATGTGCCGGAGCTGGATGTCTATTTCTATGCGCTGGACGGGGACGGCAACCCCTATTCCTCGATCAAGGTACAGGCGGCCGGCCCTGAACTGACACTGGGGGACCGCAGGCTGGAGGTGCGCTCTGTCGCAGTGGCCAGCGACCCGATCTGCTATATCCTTGCGCTGGACAACAGCGCCGACCTGCCCGCCGCGGACTTTAACACGATGCTGGGCGGCGTGCGCAAGCTGGTCAACGCAATGGACGCGGATGACCAGCTTATGCTCTACACAACGGCCGGTACGGCCGAGTGTGTGCTGCCCGCAACCTCCGACAAAGCGCTGATGTACAAGGCGCTGGGTGCCGTGCAGCAGGCCGAGGGCCGCATGGATGCCGCCCAGCTGGTGTCGGCGGTCTACACCGATATACAAAGTGATTTTCAGGCGCTGGCCCCGCGCAAGGCTGCGATGATCGTGACCGATGCCGGGCAGGTGCTGACGAATATGGCGCTGGTCGGCACGCTGGCCAGCGATTTCGGGGACCAGATCGGCATGGCTGCCTATGTCTATTTAATGACAGAAAAGCCCCAGCTTTTTGAGACGCTGCAGCAGGCGTCCGGCGGCAGGCTGATTCTCTGTGAGGCGGCCGGGCTGGGGGATGAGCTGAAGGCAAAGCATGCCTATTTTGCCACGGCGCTTGAGATACGCACCGAGGTCCCCGAAAGCCTGTACGGTGAGCGGCTGGAGACGCTGACGCTCGCCATGCCGCAGCTGGGCAGCGCTATCCGCAGCTCTCAGACGGTCTACATGGGCCACAAGCTGGCCAAGCCTCAGGTCACCGGGGTGGAAACGCTGCGCCGCGACCAGCTGCGGCTGACCTTCAACCAGCCGATCAACGAGAATGCCGACAAGACCCAGCTGTATGAGATACGCTCCAAGGATATATGGAACTGGCGTGTCGGCGTCCACTCGGTCAAGATCGGGGAGGATGGCCGCACGGCGGTGCTGCAGATCGACCCGCTCTACAAGGGTGAATATACCGTCGCGCTGAACCGGGTATCCAGCCGGATGAGCGCCGCCAATGTCAGCAGCAGCCGCAATACGACCGCTTTCCGGGTGGTCGTCTGGCCGCGGGACAGGGAGTTCTATTTTGCGCGGTTCCGGGTGCCGCTCGTGCTCGGTGCACTGCTGCTGCTGACGCTCTGCGGCAGCTGGTGGGCGGTGCGCCGCCGCGACCGCGCC
>ERZ773115.3203-NODE-3203-length-11604-cov-13.228851_pt1 | contig 11604 bp, 8 predicted proteins | sample MGYA00511116_ERZ773115 | MGnify/ENA primary metagenome ERZ773115 (study PRJEB29015, sample SAMEA2737869) | human gut metagenome | biome: human gut; feature: human-associated habitat; material: faeces | place: China | collected 2012 ... | reverse complement strand
GTGGATCTGGTTATGTTCGCCTTTGAGCATGCCAACCCCGGCGACCTGTTCATCCAGAAGGCTGATGCCTCTACCATCGGCGATCTGGCTAAGGCTGTCCAGCAGCTGTTCGGCGATACCGGCACGAACATCATCGGCACCCGCCACGGCGAGAAGCTGTTTGAGACGCTGATGACCCGCGAGGAGCGGCTGCGCAGCGAGGATATGGGCGGCTACTACCGCGTGGCAGCCGACAACCGCGACCTGAACTATGACAAGTTCGTTGTCAAGGGCGAGGTCCACACGATGGCCGATGACTCCTACACGAGCCACAACACGAACCGCCTCGATGTCGAGGGCACCGTCAAAAAGATCCTGACGACCGAGTATGTGCGCAACGCACTGAAGGAGATGGAGGCCGAGAAAAAGGCATGAAAATTCTCGTGACCGGCGCAAGGGGCTTTGTGGGCCGCAACCTCTGCGAAAATCTGAAGAACCTCCGCGACGGCAAGGACCGCACCCGCCCTGCCCTGACCGTGGATGAGGTGTTTGAGTACGACCTTGACACGCCCCCCGCAGAGCTGGACAAATTCTGTGCCGAGGCCGATTTTGTCTTTAACCTTGCAGGCGTCAACCGACCCAAAAGCAATGACGAGTTCATGCAAGGCAACTTCGGCTTTGCCTCCACTCTGCTGGACACGCTCAAATCCCACGGCAACACCTGCCCGGTCATGCTGTCCAGCTCGATTCAGGCGACCCTGATCGGCCGCTACGGCGAGAGCGACTACGGCAAAAGCAAGCTTGCGGGCGAGGAGCTGTTCTTCGACTACGGCAAGGCCACCGGTGCGCCGGTGCTGGTCTACCGCTTCCCGAATCTTTTCGGCAAGTGGTGCCGCCCCAACTACAACAGCGCCGTGGCGACCTTCTGCAATAACATTGCCAACGACCTGCCCGTCACGGTCAACGACCGCGCGACTGAGTTGGAGCTTTTGTACATTGACGATTTGGTTGAGGAAATGCTCGATGCGCTTGAGGGGCATCCCCACCGCTGCGATTATAACGGTCTTACGCCTGTTTTTTGTGAGGCGGGCCGCTATTGCGCTGCGACCGTGACCCACAGGGTCACGCTGGGCGAGATCGTTGACCTGCTGGAGCAGTTCAAAGCGCAGCCCGCTACGCTGGTGATGCCCCGCATCCCGGCGGGCAGCTTTGCCAAGAAGCTGTACTCCACCTATCTTTCCTATCTGCCCAAGGAGAAGGTCTGCTTTGCACTGAAAAAGAACGAGGATGCCCGCGGCAGCTTTACCGAGCTGCTGAAAACCGAAGGCTGCGGCCAGTTCAGTGTGAATATCTCAAAGCCCGGCATCACGAAGGGCCAGCACTGGCACAATACCAAGTGGGAGTTTTTCATTGTTGTTGCAGGCCACGCCCTGATTCAGGAGCGCCGCATCGGCAGTGATGAGGTGCTGGAATTTGAGGTGCGGGGCGAGGAGCCGCAGGCCGTTCATATGCTGCCGGGCTGCACCCACAACATCATCAATCTGAGCGAGACGGAGGATCTTGTCACGCTGATGTGGGCAAATGAGTCGTTTGATGCGAACCACCCGGATACGTTTTTTGAGAAAGTCTAAATGAGGAGGAACCCATGGCTGATTACAGCAGCGTTTCTTTTAAAAATAACGGCAAGCTGAAATTGCTTATCATCGTCGGCACCCGGCCGGAGATCATCCGGCTTGCAGCCGTCATCAATAAGACCCGCAAGTATTTTGATGTCATTCTGGCCCACACCGGTCAGAACTACGACTATAACCTGAACGGCGTCTTTTTCCATGATCTGGAGCTGGCCGCCCCCGAGGTCTATATGGACGCCGTGGGCGCCGACCTCGGCGAGACGATGGGCAACATCATCGCCGAGAGCTACAAGCTGATGGCGGCCATCCGCCCTGATGCCGTGCTGGTGCTGGGCGATACCAACAGCTGCCTCTCCGTCATCGGTGCCAAGCGGCTGCATATCCCCATCTTCCACATGGAGGCCGGCAACCGCTGCAAGGATGAGTGCCTGCCCGAGGAGACCAACCGCCGCATCGTGGATGTGATCTCCGATGTGAACCTGTGCTATTCCGAGTTTGCTCGGAAGTATCTGGCGGATACCGGCTTGCCCAAGGAACGCACCTACCAGACCGGCTCTCCCATGGCGGAAGTCCTGCACATGAATCTGGAGAAGATCCAGAAAAGCGACGTGCTGGAGCGTCTGGGACTGGAGAAGGACAAGTACATTCTGCTGTCTGCCCACCGTGAGGAGAACATCGACACCGAGAAAAACTTCACCTCGCTCTTTACTGCCATCAACAAGATGGCCGAGAAATACGATATGCCGATTCTCTACTCCTGCCATCCGCGCAGCCGCAAGCGGCTGGAGCAGAGCGGTTTCCCGCTTGACAAGCGGGTCATCCGGCATGAGCCGCTCGGCTTCCATGATTACAACTGCCTGCAGATGAACGCCTTCTGCGTTGTGTCCGACTCCGGCACGCTGCCCGAGGAATCGAGCTTTTTTACCAGCGTCGGGCATCCCTTCCCCGCCGTCTGCATCCGCACCTCGACCGAGCGGCCTGAGGCGCTCGACAAGGCCTGCTTCATTCTGGCGGGCATTGACGGCGACCATCTGCTGCAGGCGGTGGATGTAGCCGTTGAGATGAACAAAAACGGCGATCTCGGCATCCCCGTGCCCGACTACACCGACGAAAATGTCTCCGACAAGGTCGTCAAAATTATCCAGAGCTACACCGGCGTTGTCAACAAGATGGTGTGGCGGAAGAATTAAGATTGGAACAACAAACCTATGCGAATTTTGGTCGTGACCCAGCATTTTTGGCCGGAAAATTTCCGGATCAATGATATTGTCGAGGGCTTTGCGCAGGATGGACTGGACGTGGACGTGCTCTGCGGCCTGCCCAACTACCCCAAGGGCGAGTGGTTCCCCGGCTACAGCGCGGACGGCCCCTTTGAGGAAACCTACAAAGGGGCGCACATTTTCCGTGCACGGGAGATTCCCCGCAAGGGAAACACCGGCAAGACGATCTTTTTGAACTACGTCAGCTGGCCGCTCTACGCGGCGGGGGCGCTGAACCGCCTGCCCGGCGGGTACGATGCAGTGTTCTGCTTCAACACCAGCCCGGTGCTGATGTGCTGGCCGGCCATTAAATATGCCAAAAAGCATAAAATTCCCTTTACCAACTATGTGCTGGACCTCTGGCCGGAGAACCTGTACAGCGTACTTCCGGTCAAAAACAGCTTTATGCGCTGGGTGGCCCAGACGGTCAGCGACGTGCTTGATGAGGTCTTCGCTGATGCCGTCGTCCTTCAGGCGGTCGTGCAGCTGCTCGATGATGGTCTTGACGATGAAGATGTTGGGGCGCTCGTTGTGGCCGCCGACATTGTAGACCTCGCCCACCTTGCCGCCGTTGCAGACCATATCAATGGCCTTGCAGTGGTCCTCAACGTACAGCCAGTCGCGGATCTGCATACCGTCACCGTAGACGGGCAGCTGCTTGTGGTGCTTGACGTTGTTGATCATCAGCGGGATGAGCTTCTCGGGGAACTGGTAGGGGCCGTAGTTGTTGGAGCAGCGGGTGATGTTGATGGGCATACCGTAGGTGTCGTGGAATGCCATGACGAACATATCAGCGCTGGCCTTGGAGGAAGAATAGGGGCTGTGGGGGCACAGCGGGGTGGTCTCCATAAAGTAGCCGTCGGCACCCAGGGCGCCGTACACCTCATCGGTGGACACCTGCAGGTACTTCTTGCCCTCTTTCCAAGTCTTGGCATCGGCGTCGTACCATGCCTCCTTGGCGCGCTGCAGCAGGTTGACGGTGCCCATCACATTGCTCTGCACAAAGATCTCGGGGTTCTTGATAGAGCGGTCCACATGGCTCTCGGCGGCAAAGTTGATGACGTAGTCAAAATCGTACTTTGCAAACAGGCTCTCCACCAGCTCCTTGTCGCAGATGTCGCCCTGCACGAACACATGGCGGGGGTCACCCTCCACGTCCTTCAGGTTTTCCAGATTGCCCGCATAGGTCAGCTTATCCAGATTGACCAGCAGGATCTCCGGGTATTTTTTGAGCATATAGTGCACAAAGTTGGAACCGATAAAACCGGCACAGCCGGTGATCAGATAGGTTTTCATAGGTCAGTATCCTCTTTATTTATTTGTTGTTGTTCCCGGACTGCGGGCGGGCTGCGGCGCGGGCGCGTTCCTCCTCGGCGCAGCAGTGCTTTGCCACAAGGTAGAGGTTCTTGTTCATGCTGTTCATGGTCTTGCCCATGGCCTTGGTGTATGCCTCCAGCCCTTTGTTCATGCTGTGAAGCTCCTCATAGGTGGCTTGGGTGTACCGTGCCAGACCTGCACTCATGTTGCTGAGTTCTTTGTGAGTGGCCTCGGTATGCTCCACCAGCTCCGCAAAGGCGTACAGCGCCCATGCAAGGAACATTTGCAGCACCCAGAACACCGCGGCGACCACCAGCCCCAGCACGATGGCTGAAAACTGGTTGATGGGCTTCAGCATTTCATGGACCGCGCCGCACAGCATGGATGCAAGCACAAAGGCCAGCACACACTGCACCTTTGCAAGGATCTTTAATATCTTGACAGATCTGCCAAAAATCGCATCAAACATGATACATCCTCAGTTCTTCCGCAGGGGGGATTTTCAGTTTTTTCAGCCCTTCATGCCGTTTTCGCCGTCCCAGTGGGCGAAGAAGCAGGCCAGAGCGTCCTTCCAGTCGCGGACATCGTTGCCCACGGTGCAGCGCAGCATCCGGTTGTCCAGTGCGCTCCACTTGGGGCGGTCGGCGCTGTCCGGGTGCTTTGCCTTGTACTCCTCGCTGGTGCAGGGGGCAACGGTAGCGTCCACACCGGAAAGGCGGATGATCTCGGCAGCAAAATCGTACCAGGAGCAGATGCCCTCGCCGGTGCAGTGGTACAGGCCGTACTCGTGGGTCACGCACAGCTGCAAGATCTCGTGGGCAAGGTCGGCAGCGTTGGTGGGGTTGCCGCACTGGTCGTTGACCACTTCCAGCTTGCCGAACTTTTTGCCTGCGTTCACGATGGTCTTGACAAAGTTTTTGCCGTAGTAGCTGTACAGCCACGCGGTGCGCACGATGAAGTGGCGGTGGCAGAACCGCTCCACATACTTTTCGCCCATGAGCTTGGTGGAGCCGTAGGCGCTGATGGGCCCGGGCAGGGTGGCTTCATCCTGCGGGATGCCGCCGTTCTCACGGCCGGAGAACACATAGTCGGTGGAAACGTGCACCAGCCGTGCGCCGGTCTTTTCGGCAGCCTGCGCCAGATTGCGGGGGCCAAGGGCATTTGCCTTAAAGGCGTCGTCGTGGTGCACCTCGCAGCCGTCCACGTTGGTGTAGGCGGCGCAGTTGATGATGATATCCGGGCGGTTGCGCCGCACGAACTCGTCCACCATCCTGTAATTGGAGATATCCAGCTCCGGCAGATCCACCGGGATCACCGTAGCGTTGAGCAGCTTTTCGGGGATGGGGCCCAGCTCGCTGCGGCCCTCCTGCAGCTGCTTGAGCAGCTCTGTGCCCAGCTGCCCCTTGCAGCCTGTGACAATGATTTTCATACCAATGTGCCTTTCCTTATGCTTAGTAGCGCAGCTTGCCATCGGCCACGTTCTTCAGATGCTGGCCGTAGGGGCTCTTGCCGTAGCGCTCGGCGCTTTCCAGCAAGGTGTCGCGGTCGATCCAGCCGTACTTGAAAGCGATCTCCTCCGGTGCGCTGATCTTGATGCCCTGACGCTTCTCGATCATGTGCACAAAGTCGGCAGCCTCCACAAGGCTTTCCATCGTGCCGGTGTCCAGCCATGCAAAGCCGCGGCCCAGCAGCTGCACATCCAGCTCGTCCTGCTTCAGGTACATATCGTTCAGGGTGGTGATCTCCAGCTCGCCGCGGGCAGAGGGCTTTACCTGCTTTGCCATCTGCACCACTTCCTTGTTGTAGAAGTACAGGCCGGTGATGGCGTAGTTGGACTTGGGATGCTGGGGCTTTTCCTCCACGCTGAGCACCTTGCCGTCCTTGTCGAACTCCACGATGCCAAAGCGCTCGGGGTCCTGCACATAGTAGCCGAACACGGTGCAGCGGCCCTTGTTCTCTGCGTTGGCCACGGCGCTCTTGAGCAGCTTGGAGAAGCCGTTGCCGTAGAAAATGTTATCGCCCAGGATCATGGCGCAGCAGTCGTCGCCAATGAACTCCTCGCCCAGAATAAAGGCCTGTGCCAGACCGTCCGGAGAGGGCTGCACCTTATACTGCAGATGGATGCCGTACTGGCTGCCATCGCCCAGCAGTGCCTCAAAGCGGGGCGTATCGGTAGGGGTAGAGATGATCAGGATATCCTGAATGCCCGCCAGCATAAGGGTGGACAGCGGATAGTAGATCATGGGCTTGTCGTAGACCGGCAGCAGCTGCTTGCTGGTGACCATGGTCAAGGGATAGAGCCGTGTGCCGGCACCGCCGGCGAGAATAATGCCTTTCATACTTGTGCACTCCTTTTTTCTTATAAAAAGATGTGCAGCTTAATTCAAAGCGGAGCTGCGTCCGCTGTAAACGATTTTGGGTCTGCCATGGCCGCATTTTTGCAAAAGACGATGGCAGTACACTTTATTTTACTATGAAAGCACGCAAAATGCAAGAGGCGGAAACAGCAGAAAGCGGTGTGCCGACGGCACACCGCTTTCTGCGAATCAAAAACACTATTTTTTCTTCCCCGCTCACCACGCAAAGCCCCACTTGGAAAAGTAGCGCAGCAGGCTGCGCAGCTGCCACAGAAAGGGCTTCAGGCTGCGGTGCGCCGCGCGGTGCCATGCGTGGATGGCGGTGTACTGGGGCACCAGATACGCCTTACCCCGGGTGCGCATCTTCTGGGTCAGGTCGGCGTCCTCCACATACATGAAGTACCCCTCGTCAAAGCCGCCCACGGCCTTGAAGGCGGCAGTGTCCACCGCCGAAAAGCTGCCGGTGCAGAACTCGATCTCGGTGGGCTTTGTCAGGTCTTTGTCTGCCATCAGGTAGCGGTCGTTGCACTTTGCCCAGAAGCGCAGACAGGGCAGCTGACGGTAGACCATCGCGCGCACGTTGCACCGGCGCAGCGGCAGCTGCTGGGGCTTTCCGTCCGGGAAGGTCAGCCCCGGGCGGGTCATCACCACGCCGGGGTGCGCCTCCATCCAGTCCGCAAGGTCGCTCAGAGTATCCGCGGTCAGCTGGATATCCGGGTTCAGGATAAAGTGCACCCGGCTGTGCAGCAGCGAGAGCACTGTGTTGTGCCCGGTGCCGAAGCCGCCGTTCTCCATCCGGCAGAGCACCTGCACCGTCTGCCCCGGGGCGGTGCGCAGGGTGCCGTCCTTTGCGGCGGCGGTCAGCTGCCGGCCGCTGCCGTCCGGGCTGGCGTTATCCACCAGATATAAGGTGAGCGGGTAGCGGCGGGTGCAGTCCAGCACGGTCTGGGCGGCCCTGATGGCCTCCCCTGCGCCGTTATACACCACGATACAGGCCGAAAGCTCCATCTGCGTTCCCCCTTTCGGTTCGGTTTGGGTCAAAGGCTCACTCCAGCGGCTTGATGTCAAAGCTGAAGTCCTCCTTCATCAGGTCAAAGTTGGGGTTCATGCAGGGGTCGCCCGCAGCCAGCTGCTTTGCCCACCGCTTCTGGAACCGCTCCACCTCAGAGGCAAAGCGCTTGCGCTTGGCAGGGCTCTCGTCCAACCCGCGGCTCTTGCTCTCGTAGTGGTACAGCTGGGCAAAGGGGGTGAACACGTTGGTGTAGCCCGCCTCCCGCACACGCACGCAGAAGTCCACATCGTTGAAGGCCACGGCAAAGCTCTCGTCCAGCCCGTTCACCTGCTCGTACACGTCCTTGCGCACCATCAGGCAGGCGGCGGTCACGGCGTACACATCCTGCGCGTAGACCAGCCGTCCCATATAGCCGGGGTGCCCCACAGGGAAGTTCTTGTGCATATGCGCCGCCAGCGTCAGGAAGCCGAAGCCGATGCCCGCGTGCTGGATGGTATTGTCCGGGTAGAGCAGCTTTGCGCCCACGCAGCCCACACGGTCCTGCTGGGCATACATGACCATCTCCTCCATCCAGCGGGGAGAGATGACCTCGGTATCGTTGTTGAGCAGCAGCAGATATTCGCCGGTGGCGGCGCGTGCACCAAAGTTGTTCAGCGCACTGTAATTGAAGCCGGTGCCCTGCCATGTGAGCACATGCAGGGTGTCCGGGTGTTCCTTTTGCAGCTGCTCGTAGCAGCGGAAGGTGGCAGGCTCCTTGCTGTTGTTCTCGATGATGATGACTTCAAAATCCGGGTAGGTGGTCTTGCGGTAGATGGACTCCACGCACACCCGCAAATCGCCCGAATGGTCGCAGCTGGGGATCAGCACGCTGACCCGCCCGGGCTTTGTGATGGTGTAATCGGTCTTGTAGAAGCCCGGGGTGTTGGGCACCATGGTCACCGCGTCCACCGGCACGCCCATGCGGTCATAGTGGGCACGCAGCGCCTTCATGGCTGCTTCCAGACAATAGGTCTTGGCAGAGATGTTGCTGGCCACGCTGGCGGGGCTGGAACGCCAGTAGTACAGCAGATGCGGGATGTGCACGATCTTTTCCGCCTGCTCGGTCAGGCGCAGGTAGAGGTCGTAATCCTGACTGCCGTTGAACTCTGCCCGCTCATCGCCGCCCACCTTTGCCAGCAGCGCCGCGCTGAACACGCTCAGGTGGCAGATATAGTTGTTGGAGCGCAGGTTGTCCAGCATATAATCCGGCTTGAAGTGGTAGACCGTCAGATGGTCGATGTCCCCTTCAAAGGTCACTTCGTCGGTGTACACAAAGTCCGCGCCCTGCTTTGCGATGGCTTCCGCCACATACCACAGTGCGCAGGGGTGCAAAATGTCATCATGGTCCAGCAGGGCGATATACTCGCCGGTGGCAAGGGCAAAGCCCTGATTGGTGTTGCCCGCAATGCCCTCGTTGCTGTCCAGTTTCCGGTAGCGGATACGGCTGTCGGTGCGGGCACGCTCCTGCACGAGGGCTCCCACGTCCGCGTCCTGTCCGGCATCCACCATGCACAGCTCCCAGTTGCGGTAGGTCTGGTTCTGCACCGAGTCCAGCAGCTCCACCAGAAAATCGTGGGGGGTGTTGTACAGCGGCACTACGATACTGATGCACGGCGCAGCGGGCTGGTCTGCGGCCTGTTTTACCAGCAGCTCCACGTCCGCAAAGCGGTCGGCGGGCATCGCCTTGCCCGGGAACAGTTTTTTGTACTCCTTTTTGGCCTTGGCCTGTGCCATTACGCCCGCAAAGCCCACCCGGCGCAGGGTGGCAAAAAAGACGAACAGCGGGAAGGTGCGCCACAGCTGGCGGCACTTGCTTACCAGATACCGCAGCGGCCAGCTGGCCTTCCAGAAGGTGGAGTTGACCACGCTGTTCAAGGTCTTTTCCAGCTCCTGCTCGTGGCTGCGGCTCAGGGAAAGGTCGCTGCGCAGCCGCTCCAGCTGGGCAGCCTGCTCGGCGGCAGTGCGCTCAGCCAGCAGGGTACGCTCCCGCAAAACATCCAGCTGCTGCTCGTAGCCGTTTTCCAGCTCCGGCAGCTCCGGGGCGTCCATGCGGCAGAACAGCGCGGTCAGCTGCTCCTTGCCGTGATCCTTCCATGCCAGCTCCCGGCAGAAGCCCTGTGCGGCAAGCTGCTTTGCGCAGTCTGCCATGCCGGCGTACTCTGCGCACACCAGCAGCACTTTTTCCGCCTGTACGGCGGGCAGGGTGACCCACTGGGGGTCTGCCACCACCAGCAGCTCCGGGGCGCTTTGCACCACCGCAGTATTCATTTTACAAAAAGCTTTTTCCAGCAGCCCGCTGTCCTCCAGCACCTGTACGCTGCGGGGAGCCAGCTCCCGCACGATGCGCTGTGCCAGTGCACGGCAGCGCTCGGCGGCCTCCTGATTCTGCTTTTCCTGATCCAACTCCATGCTGATACTCCAATCCGTGCGCTTTTCCACGCAGTTATGTTTCCCGTTCATTTTTCACAAACGGATATAGTATACCAAATCTTGCGGCGTTTGAGAAGGTTTTTCCAAAATTTCAGTGAAACATGCTCAGCGGAACAATCCCGCCAGCCAGCCGAACAGTCCGCCGCTGCGGGTAGTGCTGGTACGGATCTTCGCCCCGGTGTAGTAGTGCTGCAGGATCTGCTTGTAGTTCATGCCCTCCTCGGCGGCGTAGCCCACTGCGCCGCACTGGCTCATGCCCACGCCATGACCATAGCCGTAGTAGGTCATGCAGGGGGTGCCGCTGGCATCGGTGCCGAAATCGAAGCAGTAGCGGGAGGAAACGAACTGGTTGATATACCGGTAGCTGCGCCCGTTGGACACCAGCGTGTTGTACTGCACAAAGCCGCCCAGATCCTTGTGGGTGGTGTCGGCGCTCTGGTAGGGCTCGCCGGTGCGGCTGTCGTTGTATTCTATATAGGTGTAGTCCTTGCCGATCACCCGGCGCAGCAGCTTGTGGTACCGCTCCTCGTAGGGGCTTTCCACGCTTTGCAGGTAGGGCACATCCGTGCCCCATGCGTCCAGACTGGCGCAGGTACCGTACACACCGGTCTGGGTGTTGTAGCCCGCACTGGCCGACCATACCGCATCGCACACGCTGCCGTTGTACACCAGCACCTCATCCTTGACCGCCTGCACCGCCTTGCGGATGGCATTGCGGGCAGAGGCCGGGATCTGAGCGACCGGGGTATAGATCAGCGCATTGGTGGACGAGCCGTACTGCTTGTGGTATTCCAGATAGGAATGCACCGCCACCGCCTGCGCCTTCCACGCCTGCTGCGCGGCGCTGGCGCTGACAAAGCTGCCAATGGAGCCAAGCTCGGTATAGGTGATGCCCACCAGACAGTCCTCAAGATCCAGCGTAACATTGCGCTTGAGCCCCTGCCCCTTGATGTTCAGGTAGGGCATGGTGATCTTATCCTTGGAGCCAAACAGCCAGCTGAGACAGTTTTCGTCCTCTGCAGGGATCAGGGTGGTATCGGCCCCGCCGATGGTGGTGGCAGCCGAAGCCGCTGCCGCCGGGATGCAGACGCACAGCACCGCCGCCAGCAGAAAAGCCGCCGCGCGGCGGGCAAAAGAATGCAGATGTTTCAAAGTCCGGTTCCCTCCTTGTGGGTATCATTTACGTTTTGATCTGACCTTAGTGTAGCACAGCCGGTGCCGCCGGGCAAGAACCGGAGTCATGTATTTTACACCATGCGGGACGATCTGAAAAAAGACGCAAACTTTCTCTTGATTTTGCCCAGGGAATCCGGTATAATAAAAGTCGTTCAAACCGATGCGCCGGTGTGTCGGAATGGCAGACGAGGGGGACTCAAAATCCGCTTCGTGATTTTTCTTGTCTGTACGAGAAATTCACGAGTGTGCGTTGAATTTTGAAGGTTTGTCGAAGCAGGATTTCTTACATCCCTCCTGAACATCCCTCCAATCTTCAGAAACCGGTACGAATGTCTCAAAATTGAATATCAGCCGATGTGGCGGAATGGCAGACGCAAACGACTCAAAATCGTTCGGGAAACCAT
>ERZ773115.3201-NODE-3201-length-11607-cov-11.052285_pt1 | contig 11607 bp, 6 predicted proteins | sample MGYA00511116_ERZ773115 | MGnify/ENA primary metagenome ERZ773115 (study PRJEB29015, sample SAMEA2737869) | human gut metagenome | biome: human gut; feature: human-associated habitat; material: faeces | place: China | collected 2012 ... | reverse complement strand
AAAAAAAGCCCGGCAGAGCGATGCTCTGCCGGGCTTTATCAGCTATGCGCCGATGGGGACGTCAATCAGTCGTTGTTGATGGCGATGACGACGCCGGAACCCACGGTACGGCCACCCTCACGGATAGCGAAACGCAGACCGTTCTCGATGGCGATGGGGGTGATCAGCTCCACGTTCATGTCGACGTTATCGCCGGGCATGCACATCTCGGTGCCCTCGGGCAGGGTGATGATGCCGGTAACGTCGGTGGTGCGGAAGTAGAACTGGGGACGATAGTTGTTGAAGAAGGGGGTGTGACGGCCGCCCTCGTCCTTGGTCAGAACGTACACCTGGCCAACGAACTTGGTGTGGGGGTGGATGGAACCGGGCTTGGACAGAACCTGGCCGCGCTCGATCTCGGTCTTGGCAACGCCGCGCAGCAGGGCGCCGATGTTGTCGCCGGCCTCAGCGTAGTCCAGCAGCTTGTGGAACATCTCGATACCGGTGACGACGGTCTCGCGCTTCTCGTCGGACAGACCAACGATCTCAACCTTCTCGTTGAGCTTCAGCTGACCACGCTCCACACGGCCGGTAGCAACGGTACCACGGCCGGAGATGGTGAACACGTCCTCGACGGGCATCAGGAAGGGCATATCCTCCTTGCGGTCGGGGGTGGGGATCCACTCGTCAACGGCGTCCATCAGCTCCTTGATGCAGGCATACTCGGGAGCGTTGGGATCGGTGGACTCGGAAACCAGGGCGTTCAGGGCGGAACCGCGGATGATGGGGGTGTCGTCGCCAGGGAAGCCATAGAAGTCCAGCAGCTCGCGGACTTCCATCTCCACCAGCTCCAGCAGCTCCTCGTCGTCCACCTGGTCGCACTTGTTCAGGAACACCAGCACGGAGGGCACGTTCACCTGACGGGCCAGCAGCAGGTGCTCGCGGGTCTGGGCCATGGGGCCGTCGGAGGCGGCGATGACCAGGATAGCGCCGTCCATCTGGGCAGCACCGGTGATCATGTTCTTGATATAGTCGGCGTGGCCCGGGCAGTCCACGTGAGCATAGTGACGCTTGGCGGTCTCATACTCAACGTGAGCGGTGTTGATGGTGATACCACGCTCGCGCTCTTCGGGAGCCTTGTCGATGGAAGAGTAGTCGGTGTACTCAGCGCCGCCCTGCATCGCCAGGTACTTGGTGATGGCAGCGGTCAGAGTGGTCTTACCATGGTCGATGTGACCGATGGTGCCGATGTTAACATGGGGCTTCGTTCTCTCAAATTTCTGCTTAGCCATTTGAAAAAATCCTCCTTAACAAATTTGCATCATGGTTTTCTTGCAATGTCTTGTACTAACACTGCTATTTTACAGTATTCGATAGGGAAAAGCAATCGTTTTTTGACGATTTAGAAATTTTCCCGTCCGGTACGCTTGTTGATGAGCTTCTCCTGCAGGCCCTTGGGCAGCTCGATATAGTGGCTGGGCTCCATGGTGTACTGACCACGGCCCTGGGTGCGGGAGCGCAGATCGGTGGCGTAGCCGAACATTTCCGCCAGAGGAACAAAGGCGTCGATCTGCTGGGCGCCGGCGCGCATCTCGTAGCCCTGGATCTGGCCGCGGCGGGCGCTGATATCGCCGATGACGTCGCCCATATATTCCTCGGGGACGATGACGGAGACCTTCATGATGGGCTCCAGCAGCGTGGGATCGGCCTTGCGCATGGCCTCCTTGAAGGCCATGGAGCCGGCGATCTTGAACGCCATCTCGGAGGAGTCCACCTCGTGATAGGAGCCGTCGTACAGGGTGACCTTCACGTCCACCACGGGGTAACCGGCCACGGTGCCGGAGAGCATTGCGCCCTGGATACCGGCGTCGATGGCGGGGATATACTCCTTGGGGACAGCGCCGCCCACCACTTTGTTGATGAACTCGTAGCCCTTGCCGGACTCGTTGGGCTCCACATGGATCTTCACGTGACCATACTGGCCCTTACCGCCGGACTGGCGGGCATACTTGGTATCCTGGTCCACTGCCTTGCGGATGGTCTCCTTGTAGGCCACCTGGGGCGCGCCCACGTTGGCCTCCACCTTGAACTCCCGCAGCAGGCGGTCCACGATGATCTCCAGATGCAGCTCGCCCATACCGGCGATGATGGTCTGACCCGTCTCCTCGTCGGTGTAGGTGCGGAAGGTGGGGTCCTCCTCGGCAAGCTTCGCCAGGGCGATGGCCATCTTCTCCTGGCCGGCCTTGGTCTTGGGCTCGATGGCCACGCGGATCACGGGCTCGGGGAACTCCATGGACTCCAGCACAATGGGGTGCTTCTCATCACAGAGGGTGTCGCCGGTGGTGGTGTTCTTCAGGCCCACCACGGCGGCGATATCGCCGGAATAGACCGTTTCCAGGTCCTCCCGGTGGTTGGCGTGCATCTGCAGCAGACGGCCCACGCGCTCGCGCTTGCCCTTGGTGGCATTGAGCACGGCGGAGCCGGTGTTCAGCGTGCCGGAATACACGCGGAAGAAGCTCAGACGGCCCACATAGGGGTCGGTCATGATCTTGAAGGCCAGAGCGGAGAACGGCTCGTCATCGGAAGCGTGACGGTCCTCCTCCTCATCAGTCTTGGGGTTGGTGCCAACGATGGCGGGAATATCGGTGGGGGCGGGCATATAGTCCACAATGGCGTCCAGCAGCTTCTGAACACCCTTGTTCCGGTAGGAGGAGCCGCAGGTGACCGGCACCATCTCCACGGCCACGGTGGCCTTGCGGATGGCGGCGCGGATCTTGTCGGTGGGGATCTCCTGACCCTCCAGATACATCTCCATGATCTCGTCGTCGAACATGGAAACGGCATCCAGCAGCTTTTCCCGGTACTCGTTGGCCAGGTCCATCATATCGGCGGGGATGGGCTCCACGCGCATATCCTTGCCCAGCTGATCGTAATAGATATCAGCGTCCATCTCCACCAGGTCGATGATGCCCTTGAAGGACTCCTCTTTCCCGATGGGAAGCTGGATGGGCACGGCGTTGCACTTGAGGCGGTCGTGGATCATGTCCAGCACGTGATAGAAATCCGCGCCCAGCATGTCCATTTTGTTGACATACACCATCCGGGGCACATGATAGTGGTCGGCCTGACGCCACACGGTTTCGGACTGGGGCTCAACGCCGCCCTTGGCGCACATCACGGTGACAGAGCCGTCCAGCACACGCAGAGAACGCTCCACCTCCACAGTGAAGTCCACGTGACCCGGGGTGTCGATGATGTTGATACGCGTCTGGGGGAACTGGTCCTTGGAGCCCTTCCAGTAACAGGTGGTAGCGGCGGAGGTGATGGTGATGCCACGCTCCTGCTCCTGTTCCATCCAGTCCATGGTAGCGGTTCCCTCGTGCGTCTCGCCGATCTTGTAGTTGACGCCCGTGTAGTACAGAATACGCTCGGTCGTGGTGGTCTTGCCTGCATCAATGTGGGCCATGATGCCGATATTTCTCGTATTTTCCAGTGTAACCTTTCTCGGCATAACGTTCTCCTTTTAATCAGTTTGCGGGGATTACCAGCGGAAGTGGGCGAAGGCCTTGTTGGATTCGGCCATCTTGTGGGTATCCTCGCGCTTCTTCACGGCGCTGCCGGTGTTGTTGGCGGCGTCCATGATCTCGCCTGCCAGGCGCTCGGCCATGGTGCGCTCACTGCGGGCGCGGGAATAGTTGGTCAGCCAGCGCAGACCCAGGGTCTGACGGCGGGCAGGACGAACCTCCATGGGGACCTGATAGGTGGCGCCGCCGACACGGCGGGCCTTGACTTCCAGGCTGGGCATGATGTTTTCCATGGCCTGGGTGAACACTTCCAGAGGCTCCTTCTCGGTCTTTTCCTTGATCAGATCAAAGGCGCCGTAGACAACCTTCTGGGCAACGCCCTTCTTACCGTCCAACATGATGCTGTTGACGAGCTTCGTCACCAGCACGGAGTTGTACATAGGATCGGGCAGAATTTCTCTCTTGGGAACATTACCTCTTCTGGGCACTATGCTTCCCTCCTTCATAAAAATATGATTTCATAGGTACTCAACAGCCGGAGAGGCTGTTGTACGGCCTGCCAAAGAGGTACATACGATATATATAAACCTTTTCGGCAAAGCTCATTTCATGCGGGGATTACTTGCTCTTGGGACGCTTGGCGCCGTACTTGGAGCGCGCCTGCATACGGCCCTGAACGCCCTGGGTATCCAGAGTGCCGCGGATGATGTGGTAACGAACACCGGGCAGGTCCTTGACACGGCCGCCGCGGATCATGACCACAGAGTGCTCCTGCAGAGAATGACCGACACCGGGGATGTAGGCGGTGACCTCGTAGCCGTTGGTCAGGCGGACACGGGCGATCTTACGCAGAGCGGAGTTGGGCTTCTTGGGGGTGGCAGTTCTCACTGCGGTGCAGACGCCGCGCTTCTGAGGGGAGGACAGATCGGTCTCCTTGTTCTTCAGCGTATTCAGGCCCTTCTGCATAGCGGGGGAATTGGACTTGTAGGTAGCCTGTTTCCGGCCCTGCTTGACCAGCTGATTGAAAGTAGGCATGCAATGAACTCCTTTCTAAAGATTTGTGGGATGACTCCCTATATTTTCCACGGAACAAAGAATTTTATTCCGTTGGAAGCGGTTTTTCCTTTGCCAGCAGCGCCGCGGCGGCGGTGCCCACGTCGATGCCGCAGGCCCGGCCCAGCTGGGCCATGGTGTGCGCCCCGGACACGGGAACGCCCCGTTCCCGGCAGCGGCCCTCCAGCGGCCGGATCAGCCGGGGATCGGCGTCGCAGGCCAGAAACACCCAGCCTGCCCGGCCGGCGCTTACTGCCCGCTGCACCTGTTTCAGGCCCACCACCTTGTCTTTGGATGACAGCTCTTCCAGCACGTGGGAACCTCCTCGGCACAGTGTGTCTGCCGCATGGCAAAATTCGCGGAATCCATATCCGCGCAGTCTGAAATTATAGCACAGTCCCCCGGGATACGTCAAGAGGAATCCGGGTAAAACTTTTCATTTTCCTTTGTGCATTCGTCCATACTTTGTGCACATATCAGCAAAATTTGTGTCAAATCTGTAAATAAAGCTGGAAACCGGTACGGGGATATGATAGAATAGAAGCACCTGTGGGGCGGAAGCTCCGGGAGAAATTAAAGGAGGTAATAGCTTGATGAAAACACCTGTTCGCACCAGACTTCTGTCTGCGCTGCTGTCACTGGTCATGCTGGTTTCCCTGCTGCCGGTGTCGGTATTCGCGGCAGAGCCTGCGTCCGGGACCTGGGAAAAGGTTACCGAGGCACAGGAGGACTGGTCCGGTCAATACCTGATCGTCTATGAAAAGGGCAGCCTGATCATGGACGGCTCCCTGTCCGCCCTGGACAAGGAGGGCAACAAGGTGGACGTGACCATCACCGACGGCAAGATCGTTGGTGATTACGCCAAGTACGCGTTCACCATCGCGCCCATGACCGGCGGCTGGTCCGTACAGTCCGCCAGCGGAAAGTACATTTCCGGCAAGTCCGGCAGCAACAAGATCATCACCGGCTCCACTCCGGAGCTCAACACCATCACCTTTGCTGATGGTAATGTGAAGATCGCCAGCAACAACACCACGCTGCAGTATAACGCAGCCGCCACCAACGGCACCCGGTTCCGCTATTATAAGAGCGAGAATCAGCAGCCCGTGGCCCTGTATAAGCTCAGCACCGCCCCCGCCCGGGAAAGCGGCATCGTCACCGATCTGACCACCCTGCAGAACGGCGACAAGGTGGTGGTGTTCAACCCCGCCAACAAAAAGGCTCTGTCCTCCGTGTACAACGGCTTCTATAACACAGGCGTGGATGTGGAGCTGACCGGAGGCAAGCTCACCGGCTACACGGATGCAGAGCTGTGGACCGTGAACCGCACCGAGAGCGGCGCCTATACCTTCTCCACCGCCGACGGCAAGAAGCTGTCCATGGACGAAAAATACTCCAGCACTCCCCTGGACAAGGCCCACACCGCCTGGACACTGGAGCAGGCTGCCACCGAGGGCTGCTACTATATCAAGAACGTGGGCCGCAGCAGCTATCTGGAGTGGTATGCCGAGAAGAACAACTGGAGTGCCTTCGGCACCATCGGCAGCAACGAGGCTCTGTTTGCCCAGCAGCTCTATCTGGTAGGCGACGAGATGGACCAGCCCGCCGGCAGCCTGCCCCAGGAGGGTGCGCAGGTGGTGCTGTTCAACCAGAATGCCCAGGGCGTCCTGGCCCAGCAGAATGACAACACCGACAGCCCCGCCGTCAACAACGTCTCCGCCCAGATCACGGACGGCAAGGCCATCCCCGAAAACGGCGGCGTGGTGTTCACCGTGGAGCGCAGCGGCGAGTATTACCGCTTCCGCAACGAAACCTACGGCTATCTGTGCTCCAACGGCACCGGCAACAACGCCTTCTATTCCCAGACCGCCAGCGACGACGCCGACTGGACCGTGGAGCCCTGCAGCGGCGGCGTGGGCGGCTATCAGCTGGAAAGCCGCACCGCCAAGTTCAACGGCCGGTACAGCCAGTATCTGGAGTATTACAGCGACAGCTATAAGACCTACAGCATGTACAACGTCACCGACTACACCATCTACTCCTTCTTCTTCTATGGTGTGGCCGACAGCGTGAAGCTGGACGGCGGCGTGGTCAACGATCCCGCCGTGGTGTTCACCTCCGCCGACACCGTGAAGGCCGGTCAGGACTATACCCTGACCTTCACCGTCAACGATGTCAAGGCCGTTTCCAAGCTGGAGATCCTGGTGGACGGCAAGACCGCCGGTGTCATCACCGACTACACCGCCGACGGCAAGAACTACACCGCCAACGTCTCCGCCGCCATGCTGGCCGGTGCCGACAAGGTGACCCTCACCGTCCGCGTCACCAACGCCTCCGGTGCGTCCTATTCCGGCAGCCTGGTGCTCACCGTGGTGGACGAGCCCTCCATCGGGGCCGTGACCCCCCTGAAGGGCAGCCAGACCGGCAGCGACAAGCGGCCCGTGATCTCCGCCGAGATCATCAACGCCGGTGAGAATCCCACCCTGGAGATGACCGTCAACGGCCAGAAGGTCAACGCCGTGTACGCCGGCGGCAAGCTCACCTATACCCCCGCCGCCGACATGACCGACGGCCGCACCAATGTTACCGTCACCGTCACCCGCGCCGACGGCAAGACCGCCTCCTTCAACTGGTTCTTCACCGTGGGCCAGGCCCAGTATCAGCTGTACTTCGGCCAGCTCCACAGCCACACCCAGTATTCCGACGGCGCAGGCTCCCTGGATGCCGCCCTGGACTATGTGAAGAATCTGCCCGAAAGCGCCAATGTCCAGTTCGTGGCCTTCACCGACCACTCCAACTACTTTGACACCACCGGCGCCGCCAACCCCGAGGGCGCCCTGTACGACATGAGCCTGGCCAGCGCCTCCAGCCAGGAGACCTGGAACAGCTATCGTTCCTCCGTGGCCGCCTTCAACGAGGCCAACGCCGGTTCCCTGGTGGCTCTGGCGGGCTTCGAGATGACCTGGTCCGGCGGCCCCGGCCACATCAACACCTTCAATACTCCCGGTATCGTCTCCCGCAACAACTCCACCCTGAACAACAAGACCGACTATGCCGGTATGCGCGCCTACTATGCCCTGCTGAGCCAGCAGGAGGGCGCAGACAGCCTCAGCCAGTTCAACCACCCCGGCAACACCTTCGGCACCTTCGGTGACTTCGCCTTCTGGGATCCCGTCATCGACAGCCGTATGTACATGGTGGAGGCCGGCAACGGCGAGGGCCAGATCGGCGCCGGCGGCTATTATCCCAGCTATGAGTATTACACCATGGCGCTGGATAAGGGCTGGCACCTGGCCCCCACCAACAACCAGGATAACCACAAGGGCCGCTGGGGCAACGCCAACGACGCCCGCGACGTGATCCTCACCGACGACTTCAGCGAGGAGGGCATCTACGACGCGCTGCGCGCCATGCGTATGTACGCCACCGAGGACAAGAACCTGGAGATCGGCTACACCGTCAACGGCATGCTCCTGGGCAGCAGTCTCACCGAGGTCCCCGAGAAGCTGAACATCCACGTCACCGTCAACGACCCCGACGCCAGCGACACCATCACCAAGGTGGAGGTCATTGTCAACTCCGGCAAGACCGCCTATACCTGGGATGATCCCGCCGTCCTGGCCACCGGTGACCTCAGCGTCACCCTGGACCCCGACTACAGCTACTATTACATCCGCGTCACCCAGGGTGACGGCGACCTGGCGGTCACCGCTCCCGTGTGGGTGGGCGAGACCCTGAAGCTGGGCATCTCCGATGTGACCTGCGGCACCTCCACCCCCGTCACCGGCGAGGCCATGACCGTCACCACCACCCTGTTCAACAGCGAGAGCACCGACGCCAAGATCAAGTCCATCACCTACGCCGTGGGCAGTCAGGTCCTGGCCTCCGCCACCGACGTGGGCACCGTTCCCGCCAGCGGCACCCTAGCCCTGAGCTATGACGTCTCCTTCGATACCGCCCGTGTCTACAAGGTCACCGCCACCGTGGTGCTGGAGCAGGACGGCAAGGAGTATGTGTTCACCAAGGACATTACCCTGGACGTGCTGAATGCCGACGACCTGGTATATATCGGCATCGACGCCTCCCACTACAACGAGTATGTGGCCGGTAACTACAAGGATTCCATGGGCAACTTCGGCAACCTGGCGGGCAAGTACAACGTCCGCACCGTGGAACTGAAGACCAGCGACGAGCTCATCGCCGCCTGCTCCAATCCCAAGTTCAAGGCCCTGATCCTCACCGCCCCCTCCCGCCGCCTGGCGGACGCCCAGACCGATCCCCGGACCTACAGTGCCGCGGAGCTGGCGGCCATAACCGCCTTCAACAGCAACGGCGGCACCGTGATCCTGGCCGGCTGGAGCGACAACTACGAAAACTATGACGTGATCCAGAGCAACTCCGCCATCAAGCACATGGCCGCCACCCAGAACGAGGTGCTCCAGGCCCTGGGCTCCAGCCTGCGCATCAGCGACGACGCCACCTATGATGACGTCCGCAGCGCGGCCGACGGCGTGGACAAGTGGCGTCTGTACTTCAACACCTATGGCCAGAGCTTCCTGACCGACGGTGTCATCGTGGACGCCGAGCACCCCTATGACCGGCTGTATACCGAGGTATTCAGCCACTATGGCGGCGCCTCCGTGTATGCCGTGGACGCCGACGACAAGCCCACCTCCACCCTGCCCGCCACCGTTTCCCCGGTGGTATACACCCACAGCACCACCTATTCCGTGGACGTGGATAAGGACGGCCTGGGCGGCGCCAACGTGCCCAAGTACGCCTATGCCGAAAACGACAGCCGTCTGCTGGCCATGGCCAGCGAGCAGCTGGAGGGCAAGGGCCTGATCATCGTGTCCGGCGCGGCCTTCATGTCCAACTTCGAGGTCCAGGCCACCATCAGTGACAACGGCTCCGAGAAGAACTACTCCAACTACAAGATCTGCGAGAACCTGCTGGGCCGCATCAACCCCGTGAAGATCACCGACATTGCCACGGTCCAGGCCCAGACCGAGGCCGGTCACAAGTACACCATTGAGGGTGTCGTGACCTCCAACGCCTCCGGTTATGACAAGGCCACCGCCTTCTTCGACTGCATCTATGTTCAGGATGAGACCGGCGGCATCAACTGCTTCCCCGTGGCCGGCGACTTCAAGATCGGCGACGTGGTCCGCGTCACCGGCGTGACGGAGACCTATCAGGGCGAGAACGAACTGCAGGTTTCCTCCATTGAGAAGATCGGCGAGACCACCCCCGTCACCCCCAAGGTCGTCACCTCCACCCAGATCAACGACGGCTCCGTCCTGGGCCAGCTGGTGACCCTGAAGGGCTTCGTGGTGGGCTATGAGATGGCTGACGGCCTGGTGCAGACCATCCTGGTCCGCGACAGCGAGGGCGAGATCGCCCGCGTGTTCATCGACGGCTATATCACCACCTCCTATGACGTGGCGAACCTGTCCGTGGGCTGCCAGATCTCCGCCACGGGCCTGGCCTCCTATGACAACACCTTCGTCCTGGCCGACGGCACCGAGATGGCCCCCCGCATCCGCGTCCGCGACCGCAACGACGTGGTCTGCACCGCCCATGAGCACACTTTCGGCGAATGGATCGTCACCACCCAGCCCACCTGCACCGAGCCCGGCCACTACAAGGGCACCTGCCCGACCTGCGGCAAGGACTATGACGATGTTGTTCCCGCCCTCGGCCACGACTGGGGCGAGTGGGTCGTCACGCAGGAGCCGACGTACACGACCACCGGCTACCGCTATCACCTCTGCGCCCGCTGCAACACGCGCGAGGGCGAGGACATCCCGAAGCTGCATACCCACACGTGGGATGCCGGTGTCGTGACGCAAAAGCCCACCGCGACGGAGCCCGGCGTCAAGACCTTCACCTGCACCATCTGCGGCGAGACCAAAACGGAGCCCATCCCCGCCACCGGCGTGCCGGATGTCTGCCCCGGCGGCCCGACCTGCCCGGGCTACGCCTTCCGCGACATGCCCGTGCCCACCGACTGGGCGCATGAGGGCCTGGATTACTGCATCTATCATGGCTATATTGCAGGCACCTCGGCCAGCACCGTCTCGCCGAACGGCGTGTGCACGCGTGCCCAGCTCGTGAGCATCCTCTACCGCGTGCAGGGCGAGCCCACGACCGTCAAAGGCTATGAGCTTTCGAAGCTCCGCGCCCCGTTTAACGATGTGCCGCGCGGCCAGTGGTATACCGACGCCATCTGGTGGGCGAAGCTCATGGGCGTCGTCGCCGGCACGAGCGCCACGACTTTTGACCCGGAAGGGGAGATCACACGCGAGCAGCTCGCCGTCATCCTTTATAACTACACGAAACAGTTCGCGCCCGGCAGCCTCACGGCGACCGGCTCGCTCGCCGGCTTCCCGGATGCGGCCAGCGTCTCGTCCTGGGCGCGTACGGAGATGGCCTGGGCCGTCGGCAACGGCCTCATCTCCGGCACCGGCAGCGGCAGTGTTGCCTACCTCACCCCGCAGGGCAGCGCCACGCGCGCACAGGTCGCAGCCATCCTCATGCGCTTTGAGCAGGCCATGGCCTGAGCGCAGACCCCATCACGCACAAATCCCCGGAAGCAGTTTGCTTCCGGGGATTCCTTTCTTTTGCACAGTTTACATAACTTTATGCCAGACGGCGTATCGCAGAATTCTTAGAACTGAACCGGCGCTAGAGTTTACATAACGCTTATCCCTTGCGCCCGCGCAGCATCGCCGCGATCGTCACGGCGTTGTAGCCGCTCTGCTGCCAGAGATCGTCTGGCACGGTGCCGCCGTTGCGCAGGATGAGCGTGATCTGCCGCCGCGCCTCGCTGCGCGCGGCCTTTTCCGCCTTCTCCTGCGCGGCTGCGTCCTTCTCGGCCGCGTCCTTTTCGTCCTTGGCCTTCTTGTCGGCGGCAGCCCTGGCGTCGGCGAGGGCCTTGGCCTGCTGCTGCACCTTGCTGTCCGCGCGGGTGTAGTCCGCGTCGTCCATGTCGAGCAGCGCGGCGATCTGCGCCTTCGTCACACTGTCGCGGCTGTCGGCCGCGTCGAGC
>ERZ773115.3184-NODE-3184-length-11667-cov-8.575353_pt1 | contig 11667 bp, 9 predicted proteins | sample MGYA00511116_ERZ773115 | MGnify/ENA primary metagenome ERZ773115 (study PRJEB29015, sample SAMEA2737869) | human gut metagenome | biome: human gut; feature: human-associated habitat; material: faeces | place: China | collected 2012 ... | reverse complement strand
TTAATATATACTTAGGGCTTATTTGCTTTTCTTATTCGGCAGTTCACCATATGTTCAAAATTCGTCAATGCGATGATCTCCTACAAGGGACTGCATCATCTGCTTTGCGCTGGCGTTCAACCGGAGCAGTCTCTCACTCTGGGGGATTCCTTGGCGAATCAACTCCGCATTGATGCTTTCAAGATTAGCAAGAACGATCAATTATTGGAGGCTTGCTTCATCCCGAATATTTCCTTTGGAATCCGGGTGTGTCTGGCGCCATCCCTTTGCCGTGATGCCGAACAGTGCAACATTCAGCACATCTGCTTCATTGGCGTAGGTAAAGCACTGACGCTGTGGGGTCACATCCGGCGGGATCAGTACATCTTTGATTGCATCCGTATGGTTCCTCCGTATTCTGAAATTTGGTTGGCTGCAAATCTCGGAAACGGGTGGTGGGCCGCGGCAGCGGGGTTGCGCACAGGGCGCAAAAAAGCCCACAGCGGCACCACTGTGGGCATAAGGATATTTGTGGGTAACGATGATGGACGGGGGCGGGGTATCCTCAAAAGGACGCAAAAAGTCAGGGCATCCGATGCCCGGCCATAGGTGAATGAAGGAAGGCTGCCATTCGGCAGCGGCGACAGTACCGCGGATGTGAGGATACCCCATAAAAACCGCCTGTCCTGGCATTGAGCCAATGTTTTTTCATTGCCGTGCAAGTGAGGCACCCGCGGATAAGCCGGGAGATCACGGCAGAAAAAAGGAGAGATTGCGATACAGCAATCTCTCCCGCTTTCGACATGATGGTTGTTCCGTTAGCTTGGACAGGGGGGTGTGTCGGCCCTTATGACCGCCGCACCGCCTGCAGTCGAACGCCTGCCGGATCTTTTTCAGGGGGGTATCGTATTCCGTTTTGGTCTATTTAAGGCATCTCCGGTTCTGGAGCAAGGCGCACGGTGAAGTCCTGCGCTATAGCACCCTCCGGCAGCAGCTTCGCCATGAGGACGAGCCGCTGGTTGCCGGTATTGTACTCATCGTACTTCCGGCAGCAGGTGGAAAGGGTCAGCACGGTGTCCTCCTCACCGAAGGATACACCGTCAAATTCCAGCCAGTTCTTCTTTGCCACCTGCTCAAAGAAGTTTGTCAGCTCCTCGCCTGTGGGATTGGGAGCGATGTAATCAAAGTCAATATCCGTGATGAAGCAGGCCGTGATTTGGAAGACCATGTTCTCTCCCTTCACCGAGAGGTAAACATACGGGTTCTCCTTCACATAGTCCGCATTGGCATCTGCGATGGAGTTTTTCGCATTCAATGTGAGGAGCAGATGCCGACCGAAGTCGCTCTCACTGAACAGCTTTACGCCGATGTCCTCGTCCTCGTTATCGGTCAGCGGGATCTGTTTCGGCGGCTGCAAGGTGGTTCAGTTCGTAAACACCTTCCTCGGCGGCGATCTCCTTGAAGCGTCCGATCCACTTGTCGCTATCAATGCAAATGTCCTCCCATGAGAGCTCCACATCATCCGGTGTGGGTGCGCCGAGTCGGGCAAACGCCTTGTCGATGGCGTCTTCCTCACAGGGCAAATACAGGAATTCGGTTTTTCCGTTGTACTCAGCCCGTATGAAGCAAAGCATTTGAAATTGACCGTTGTATTTTATCCGGCAGAGGGGGATGCCGTCCGAGGACACTTCCATCCATTCGTTGCCGTCCATCTTGGTGTCGTACCGAGCTTTGAGGCGTTTGGCTAATTCTTTCTGTAGCATATCTGATTTCTCCTTTTTTTGAGGGTAATAAAAAGGCAGATAGATTTTTGCTTTCTATCTGCCTGTGTATCTGATATTTACTTTTCGGGAGTTCAAGTCTATCCACAAAGGGAAAACGGCGATTTTACATCTGTGTTTTGGTACAGAGAAAAATCGCCGTTTGGGTAGCAAAAAAGCCCGATATAATCGGGCTTTTCGCAGGAGACATCTTTTTTGTCTCCACATTCTGGTCCGAGTGTTGAGATTCGAACTCAAGGCCTCTTGAACCCCATTCAAGCGCGATACCAAACTTCGCCACACCCGGATAGCTGGCTGAATCACTCACGTCAGCTTGATTAATATACCACATTCATCCGGGGATTGCAAGCATTTTTTTGAAATTTTTTGTTTTTTTTCTGGTGGGGCTTCAATACCCGTACCGCTTGCGCCCCACCACCAGGAAAATCGCCGTGGTGATCACGGCCATGACCTCCGCCGCCACGATGGACATCCAGATGCCGTCCAGCCTCCACAACAGCGGGAACAGCAGCACCGCTCCCACCTGGAACACCAGCGTCCGCAGAAAGGCGATGATGGCGGAGGTCAGCCCGTCGTTCAGGGCCGTGAAGAAGGACGAGCCATAGATGGCGAAGCCCGAGAACAGGAACGAGAAGGAGAAGATGCCGAAGGCGTGGGACGTCATCTCGAACAGGCCCGGGTCATAGCCCACATAGAGCCGGGACAGGGGAGCGGCCAGCACCTGGCCCGCCGCGAACATACACGCGGCGCACACGGCCAGCAGGCCCAGGCTGCGCCGCAGCAGGCCCCGCAGCTCCCGGCGGTTCTCCGCCCCCAGGTGATAGGACTCAATGGGGGCCACGCCCACGGAATAGCCCACGAAAATGGCCTGGAACACCATGCTCACATACATCAGCACGCCGTAGGCTGAGATGCCGTCCTCCCCGGCGTACTTCATCAGCTGGACGTTATACAGCATGCTCACCAGGGACATGGACACGTTGCTCATAAACTCCGAGGAGCCGTTGGAGCAGGTCTTTCCCAGGGCACGCAGGTCCAGGCGGCACTTTCCCAGCCGCAGCAGGCTGCTGTTGGGGCGGGCGAAGTAGATCAGCGGCGCCACGCCGCCGATGCACTGGCTGATGGCCGTGGCCGCCGCCGCACCTGCCGCGCCCCAGGAGAACACCCCCACAAACAGGGCGTCCAGCACCATGTTGGCAACCCCCGCCGCCACAGTGACGAACAGGCCCAGCCGGGGCTTTTCCGCCGTGGCAAACAGGCACTGGAACTCATATTGCAGCACATAGAAGGGCAGGGCGATGAGGTTGATGCGGCCATAGATCAGGGCCTGCTCCAGCAGCTCCCCCTCGGCCCCCATCAGCACCGCCGCCGGGCGCAGGATCAGAAAGCCCAGGGCCGCCAGCACCACGCCGCAGGCCGCCGAGGCGTACACGATCAAGGAAAAGATGTTGTTGGCCCGCTGGCGGTCCCCCTGGCCCATGGTCTTGGCGATCAGGGCGCCGCCGCCGGTGCCGAACATGAAGCCCACGCTTCCCAGGATCAGCAGCACCGGGATGATGAGATTCACCGCCGCAAAGGGGGTCTTGCCTGCGTAATTGGACACGAAGAAGCCGTCCACCACGCCGTAAATGGCGGTGAAGATTATCATGGTGATGGACGGCAGGGTAAAGCAGATCAGCTTGCGGCAGGTGAAATGATCCGAAAGCTGGATGGGTGTTTTGCTCATGATTCCTCCTTGATCTCCCGGGCCTTCTGGGCCAGGGCCTCCTGGAAGCGCCGGGTCAGCGCCAGATATTGCTCCACGTCCTCCTGGGGCCAGGCGGCGAACACCTGGTTTTCCGCCTGGATCACCCGCCGGGCGGTCCGCTGGACCAGGGCCTCCCCCTCCGGCGTCAGGCACACGTCCTTGCCCCGGCCCGCGGACTCCAGATAGATCAGCCCGTCCCCCTCCATCCGCCGCAGGGCGGAGTTGACGGTCTGCTTGGTCATGCCGCTCCAATAGCAGATGTCCCGCAGGCGGCACCGGCCCCCGGCGTCGCACAGGGTGTACAGCACCCCCATGACGCTGTCCGAAAGGCCCCAGTGCTGGGCCATTTCATGATAAACCGCGTCGGTCTCCTGCAAAAGATGGTTAAATCGGCGCATATCCCGGGATGTGTATGCCATGGGGCCGCCCTCCTTGGTCCGAAATCGTACCCGGATACTATAGTACGATTTCGGACGATTGTCAAGCAAAAACAGACCGCCGGTCCCGGGAAAGAGGGGACCGGCGGTCTGTTTTGTGGTAAAAGGAGAGAGAATAACAATGATAACAGCTTTTGGATTACGAGCTTATCTTACCGTCCCGGCGGAGAAAAGTCAATAGCTCCCCACCATCGTTTACAGAACGTTCACAGGAAACCGGCACTCTGCTTATTGACGGCGGGGCGCAATGGTGGTAATATTTAGCCTGCTAACATTTAGGGCGCTAAATATTAAAATCTCAGGAAAGGAGCAGACTATTATGAGCTGCATGAAAAAGCCCGAGCTTATCGGCCCCCTGCTGGGGTACTGCAACCACCGGGCCTATCAGCGGATGGAGCAGAAGCTGCGGCGCTATGGGGTCACGCCCATCCAGTGCCGGTCGCTGACGTATCTGCACCGGCAGCCGGGCCCCGTGACCCAGAAACAGCTGCAGCAGCATCTGGCCGTGAAGCCCTCCACCGTCAACGGCATCGTGGACCGGCTGGTGGAAAAGGGGATGCTGACCCGGACTCCGGGGGAAAAGGACGGCCGGTGCCGCATCCTGCGGCTGACGGAGGCCGGGCAGCGGTTTTATGACGACTTCGAGTCCATCACCCGGCAGATCGAGGACCTGATCCACCGGGGCATGGACCCCCAGGAGACGGAGACCCTGCGCCGGCTTCTGCTGCGGGCGGCGGACAATCTGACATCGGAGGAGGACAACGCATGATTCGGAAATTAGCCCCCTATACCAAGGGGTATCGCGTCTGGATATTCCTGGGCGTGCTGTGTTCGGCAGGCGAGGCCGTGCTGGAGCTGCTGCTGCCCAAGGCCATGAGCCAGATCGTGGACGTGGGCATCGCCAACGGCGACAAGGCGTATATTCTGGCCACGGGCCTGAAAATGATCCTCATGGCCCTGGCGTCCCTGGTGATGGGCGTGGGGGCGGCGGGCCTGGCAGCCAAGGCCGGTATGGGCTTCGGCGCCAACGTCCGGGCCGCGGAATATGCCCAGGTGCAGAGGTTCTCCTTTGCCAACATCGAGCGGTTTTCCACCGCGTCCCTGATCACCCGGCTCACCAACGACGTCTCGTCGGTGCAGATGACCCTGATGATGGGGATGCGGATGCTGGTCCGGGCTCCGGTGATGCTGATCACCGCCCTGGTCATGGCCCTGACCATCAGCCTGCAGCTGAGCCAGGTGTTCCTGGTGGTGCTTCCCCTGCTTCTGCTTCTGGTGGCCATCGTCATCCGCTATGTGGGGCCGTTTTTCACCGCCCTGCAGAAGTCCACCGACGACCTGAACCTGGTGGTGCAGGAGAACCTCAACGCCATCCGGGTGGTGAAGTCCTTCGTCCGGGAGGACCGGGAGCAGGAGAAGTTTGCCCAACGCAGCGACACCCTTCGGGATACGGCGGAGCGGGCCTACAGCTTCGTGGTGCTGTTTGTCCCCCTGGTGACCCTCATTATGGGCGGCACCATCATGGCCATCATGTGGCTGGGCGGCCACTATGTGGTGGGCGGCGCCATGCTCTCCGGCGACCTGATCGCCTTCTTCACCTACGCCTCCGAAATTCTCATGTCCCTGATGATGGTGGCCATGGTGATGATGGTGCTGACCCGGTCCATTGCCTGCGGCAAGCGCATTGTGGAGGTGCTGGAGGAGCAGCCCGAGATCACCGACTCCGCCGCCGACCCGGCCCTGACCGTTGAAAACGGCGACGTGGACTTTGATCATGTCTATTTCAAGTATCACAAGGACAGCGGCGCCTGGAACCTGGAGGATGTCTGCCTGCATATTGAAAGCGGCATGACCGTGGGCATCCTGGGCGGCACCGGCAGTGCCAAGAGTACCCTGGTGAGTCTGATTCCCCGGCTGTATGAGGCCACGGAGGGCGCCGTGTCCGTAGGTGGCCACGACGTCCGGGAATACACCATGGAGGCCCTGCGCCAGGGCTGCGCCATGGTGCTGCAAAAGAACACCCTGTTCTCCGGCACCATCCGGGAAAACCTCCGCTGGGGCCGGGAGGACGCCACCGACGCCGAGATGGAGGAGGCCTGCCGCATGGCCTGCGCCGACGAGTTTATCTCCCGGATGCCCGACGGCTACGATACCCACATTGAGCAGGGCGGCGCCAACGTGTCCGGCGGCCAGAAGCAGCGCCTGTGCATTGCCCGGGCCATTCTCCGGCGGCCCCGGGTGCTGATTCTGGACGACTCCACCTCCGCCGTGGACACCGCCACCGACGCAAAGATCCGGTCCGCCCTGCGCCAGGCCCTGCCCGGGTCCACCAAGCTCATCATCGCCCAGCGCATCTCCTCCGTTATGGACGCGGATCTGATCGTGGTGCTGGACGACGGCAAGATCTCCGGCGCAGGCACCCATGACCAGCTGATGGCCTCCAACCACATCTATCAGGAGGTTTACAAATCCCAGCAGGAAGGAGCGACCATTGATGGCTGAAAACAAGAATCAAGCGCGGCCCGGCGGTCCGGGTCACGGTCCCGGCCGGGGCCACGGCTATCAGCGGCCCCAGAATCTCCGGGGCACGGTGGGGAAGCTTCTGGCCTATATCGGCCGCTATAAGGCGGCGCTGATCGTGGTGGCGGTGTGCCTGGTGCTCAGCTCCGTGGGCTCCGTGGCCAGCAGCTACTTCCTCAAGCCCGCCCTGAACCACATTGTGGCCGGGGACTTCAAGGGCCTGTTCTGGATGCTGGTGGCCATGGGCGGGGTGTTCCTGGTGTCCGCCGGGTGCTCCTATGCCTATTCCCGGATCATGGTGCGCATCTCCCAGCGGACGGTGGCCACCCTGCGGCAGGACCTGTTCAACAAGCTCCAGTCCCTGCCCCTGCGGTATTTCGACACCCACCAGTCCGGCGACCTGATGAGCCGCTTCACCAACGATATGGACACCGTGTCCGACATGATCAGCAACAGCTTCGCCAGCGTGGTGTCCAACCTGCTGACCTTCGTGTGCACGGTGGTGATGCTGGTTTACCTGAACTGGGCCCTGACCCTCATCACCTTCGTGTTCCTGGGGCTGATGCTCCTGGTGGTGAAGGGCGTGGGCGGCCGCAGCCGCATCAGCTTCCAGCAGCAGCAGGCGGCCCTGGGCAGCCTCAATGGCTACATTGAGGAGATGATCGAGGGTCAGAAGGTCATCAAGGTCTTTCACCACGAGCAAAAGACCCTGGACGAGTTCTCCGCCCGCAACAGCGCCTATCGGGACGCCGCCGCCATGGCCCAGACCTACGCCGGGGCCATGATGCCCGCCATGGGCAACCTCTCCCGCATCAACTACGCCGTCACCTGCTGTGTAGGCGGCCTGCTGTCCATCTCCGGCGTGTTCGATATCGGCTCCCTGGGCGCGTATCTGCTGTATGTCAAGCAGGTGTCCCAGCCGGTGGGCCAGATCAGCCAGCAGGTGAATACCCTTCTGGCGGCGGTGGCTGGCGCCGAGCGGATTTTCGCCGTGATGGACGCCCACCCCGAAACCGACGACGGCACCGCCACCCTGGTCCGGGTGCTGAAGGACGGCGACACCCTGACGGAGACGGACCGCCGCACCGGCCACTGGGCCTGGAAAAAGTCCGACGGCTCCCTGACGGAGCTGCGGGGCGACGTGCGGTTTGAGCACGTGGACTTCGGCTATGACCCGGAGAAAACCGTGCTCCACGATGTGTCCCTGTTCGCAGAGCCGGGGCAGAAGATCGCCTTTGTGGGCTCCACCGGCGCGGGAAAGACCACCATCACCAATCTCATCAACCGGTTTTACGACATTCAGTCCGGCGTCATCACCTATGACGGCATCGACGTGCGGGATATCCGGAAGGACTCCCTGCGCCGCTCTCTGGGCATTGTTTTGCAGGACACCCATCTGTTCACCGGCACCATCGCCGACAACATCCGCTACGGGAAGCTGGACGCCACCGATGAGGAGGTCCGCGCCGCGGCCAGGCTGGCCAACGCCGACACCTTTATCCGCCACCTGCCCCAGGGGTACGACACCGTCATCACCGGCGACGGCGGCAGCCTCAGCCAGGGGGAGCGCCAGCTGCTGGCCATTGCCCGGGCCGCCGTGTCCGATCCCCCGGTGCTGATCCTGGATGAAGCCACCTCCTCCATCGACACCCGCACGGAGAAGCTCATCGAGCAGGGGATGGATTCCCTGATGGCCGGACGCACGGTGTTTGTCATCGCCCACCGGCTCTCCACCGTCCGCAATGCCCAGGCCATTCTGGTGCTGGAGCAGGGCCGGATCATCGAGCGGGGCGACCACGCCGCCCTGATGGCCCAGAAGGGCAAGTATTACCAGCTGTGCACCGGCCAGGAGGAGCTTTCCTGACCGGAAGGCAGCAAATACGGGCAAAAACGCCGGTATCGTGCGATACCGGCGCTTTTGCTATAGGGGGGGAAGGGGGAAATCAGCGAAGTCAGGCAGACCGCCTGGCGGTCCTGCTTCGATTCAGGAGTCTCGGAGGTGACTCTGAATATAAATTCATTATACACATACAATACTGAAAAATCAACCCGAATTTTGAAAAACTTTCAAAAATTTTGTATGTCACCGCAGCACCGCGCACAGTAAGGTCAGGTATCGCGGCAGCTTATCCCGCCGGGGCCACAGCAGCTCCCAGCCCAGCTCCCCCCGGGCGGCGGCCCCCACGTCGCAGCCCAGGGATTCCAGGCTGTACCCCACCGCCTGCGGATGGCGACAGGGCCGCCCCATGGGCCGGGTGCATTCCTCACACAGGGTGCACCCTCCGGTGGTCAGCACCGCCGCCCCGGGGTACTGCCGCCGCAGGGCCCGGTCCATCTGCCGGGCCTGCTCCGCCGTCAGCTGCCGGGTATATTCCGCCAGCTCCTCCGGGTCAAACCGCCGCTCCAGCATGGCCGGGGTGAAGTGGAACTGCATCCCCCGCAGCAGCACCGTGTCAAACCCCGCCCAGTAGTCCGCCGCCGGAACGTCATAGGGCGGGCAGGTCCAGAACCGCCCATAGTCCGGGCAGGGTCGACACCCGGCGGCGGGGTCCTTCAGGTCCACATACCGCTGCACAAAGTCCGCCGTTGATATCCGGGCCTGCCCCCGCAGGATGGTGTATTCCTCCGTTTTCATCCTATCTCCTCCGTGGTCCAGCCGCTGAAATCGTACAGCGGTCCCACCCGGGTCTCGCCGTTCCTGACGGACAGCAGCAGCATCTCGCACCCGTCGGAGAGCCCCGCCTCATCCACGCCATAGAGCAGGGTATGGAAATCCTCCGCAAAGACCCGGACGCTCTCTGCCGCCGCGCCGTGGGCCAGATGCCGGGACCGCACCAGCCGCTCTCTGCCGCCGGTCAGGCTCAGCAGCTCATAGAGCTGCTCCTCCGCCGTCCGGCCATAGCGCAGAAGCTCCCACTGCCCGCCGTTCCGGTGCAGGAACAGAGCCTCATCCCCGTTCTGTCCCACCGGGCCGGAGGACCACACCTCCGTGCCGTCATACCGCAGCACCCGGAGTCCTCCGTTCTCTGCCGTAAGGCGCTCCGCCAGTCCGTCGCCGTCCATGTCCACATAGGTTATCGCCGCCGTGCCGTCAGGCCGGGACACCCCCAGCCCCAGCAGCACAGCATACCCCGGATGGTGCGCCAGGTCCTCCGACACGGAAAAGGCTCGGGCCTTCAGCTCGTCATACCAGGTCTGCGCGTCATACCCGTCATCGCCGGGATCCTCGCCCATGTCCACCAGAATATCCCGGCACACCGCCATCATGGCCGCCTGCATCCCATACCCGCCGTTATACCGGCACTCCAGCATGGTGAAGCAGTACCGCAGGGTATCCGCCCCGCCGTCCAGCAGCCGCCGGTAATCCGGCAGCTGCCGCATAGCGGCCTCCACGGCCCCGGAGAAGCTGATCGCCGCCACGCTGTCGTCTCCGCTGACACTGAGCAGCAGGCGATCCAGCTCCAGCACCCGCTCCGGCTCCAGCGGCACCGGCCGCAGCCGCAGCATCTCGAAAACTTCCCCGTCAGCCTGGTGATATTGCAGCAAATACAGCTGATCGTCCAGCCGCAGCAGCTGACGGCCGTCCTCCAGCTGGAACAGCCACCGCTCCTGGTACCCGCTGATGTCCGGGCTAAACCCCTCCGGAAACCGGCTGTCCCATTCCTCCAGGCTGACGCTCTGACCGCCCTGGATGGGATACTGACTGTACTTCTCCGGGTCCAGTGCGGTGGTCAGCTGCCCGCCGGCGTTCTCCTGATACCGGGCCCAGTATTTCACGGCTTCATCCCGGAATTGCAGCAGCTCCGCCGACAGGGGAGACGGGCTGGGCATCTCCGGCGTCTGATACACGTACTCCGCCGTCAGATACGTCCCGTCCTCCGGGAATGCCAGTCCCCGCCCGACGACGCTCAGTCTCGTGGAGCCGCTTTCCGTGGGCCGCAGGGCGATCTGCCCGTCCCGGGCGTATACCAGCCAGCGCTCCTGGCCGCCCCACCGGGCCCTGGCGCACCAGATGCGGCCCACGGAGCCGGAAGCATCCCCCTCCGTCCGCATCAGGTCCACATATGCCATGCCGCCCTGCCACGCCGCCGGGGTCCAGGAAAAGTCATCTCCCTGTATCACATCCGGCCCGTCGGCGCTCTCCTTTGTCATCATCCGGTACACTCCGGGCAGCCCCATCCGCAGGGCCAGCTCCGTCCCTGCCGGAACCACCTGCACGCCCCGGGTATACTCCAGAATGGTCTGCAGCAGCTCCTCGCTGTTCACACCGTAAAGCTTCCCCCGGTACAGCAGCATCAGCGGATACCCGCTGTCGCCGCCGTACAGAAGCTCCCGCTTTCCGGCAGTCCGTCCCATTTGCAGGCGGAAGGGGTCCCTCCCCCGGTCAAAGATATTGTATGCGTAGTTCTCCAGCAGAGGGAAGTCCTCCTCCGTCAGCCCGTTGAGCTGCTCCGCCAGCCGGGGGGTCAGCCCCGGCATTCCGGCCGGTGTCCGGGCAGAGTTCCCCTCACACAGATACGTCACGTTCAGCCCCCCAGCCGTCACCCGGCTGGCCCACCCATAGGGGGTCCGGTCCCTGGGGTTGGTCAGCAGGCAGACCGCCGCCGCAGCGCACACCACCACAGCAGCCGCCGTCACCCACACGGCAGGCTTTTTATACCGCAGAGCCCGGCGGATGCGCCCCTTGACGCAGATCTCGCCGAAGGCCACCGGACACGCCGTCACCGCCCGCCGGGGTCCGGCGCAATTCAGAAGCGCCTGGGAATACGCCCGCTTGTCCGGCTCCTCCAGGTCCCGCAGCACCGCCTCGTCACAGGCGTATTCCATATCCCGGCACAGCAGGATATACGCCGCCCACAGCAGGGGGTTGAACCAGTACACCGCCAGCAGCAGAAACGCCAGGGGCTTCATCCAGTGGTCCCGGTGCCGGATGTGGGTCCGCTCATGGGCCAGCACATAGTCCCGGCTTCCCCGGTCCAGGCCGAAGGGCAGGTAGATGCGGGGCCGGATAAACCCCAGCACAAAGGGAGACGGGGCCTGTTCGCTTTCCCACACGCCGTCCTCCAGCCGCACCGCCGTCCGCAGCCGCACCCGCAGCCGCACATAGCTGCCTGCCAGATACAGCGCCATGGCCGCCATGCCCACAAGCCACACCACCGCGGCGATGTGGCCCAGGCTCTGCCCCGTCCGGGCCGCCGTCTCC
>ERZ773115.3162-NODE-3162-length-11743-cov-3.920688_pt1 | contig 11743 bp, 10 predicted proteins | sample MGYA00511116_ERZ773115 | MGnify/ENA primary metagenome ERZ773115 (study PRJEB29015, sample SAMEA2737869) | human gut metagenome | biome: human gut; feature: human-associated habitat; material: faeces | place: China | collected 2012 ... | reverse complement strand
TACCACTCGGACGACGCAGGGCGCTACATCCGGCTACTGGCGCTGCTCGTTCCGGTGATGTATCTCGACACCGTGACCGACGGCTGCCTGCGCGGGCTCGGCCAGCAGACGCGCTGCATGGCCATCAACGTGCTCGACGCCACGCTCGGCGTGGTGCTCGTGTGGGTGCTGCTGCCGCGGTTCGGGCTGGCGGGGTACATCTTTATTTTGTATTTCAACGAGTGCGTGAACTTTACGCTCAGCTTCACATTGCTGCTGCGCACGGTGCGCCGCATCTGCAGCGGCAAAAAACCGCCTGCAGGCTGATGTCTGCAGGCGGTTTGCTATGTACGATCTCAGTGCTGCGGGGTGGGGTCCTTCGACTGGACCTGCGGCTGGACCTTATCCTTCTTACGCAGCTCCGGGAAGAGCAGGAACTCCACGCGCTTATACAGCAGATATGTCAGCGCCGAGTCGACGATGCCCTTGATGAGGTTGAACGGGACGACGGCGAACAACACGAGCGTCGGCACACTGGTGATGCCCTTGTTCACAGCCGTACCCATGGCGACGATCTGATCGATCGGCAGGTGGAACAGCTCGGCGAACTTCGGGATCAGGTACAGGGCGTTGAAGAGGCTGCCGACCACCGTCATGCACAGCGTGCCGACGGCCATGCCGATGATGGCGGTGCGGCGGGTCTTGTGGTGGTGGTAGATGACAGCGGCGGGAAGGATGAACGTGCAGCCGACGACGAAGTTAGCAAAGTCGCCGACGAAGGCCGTGCTCGTGCCCTTAAGCAGGAGCTTCAGGAGCACCTTGAGCAGCTCGGTGATGACACCGGCCACGGGGCCGAGGTAGAACGCGCTCATGAGCACCGGCAGCTCGCTCAGGTCCATCTTATAGAAACCGGGCGCGAAAAACAGCGGGATCTCGAGCAGCATCAGCACGCCGCCGAGGGCGGAGAACATGGCCACATAGCTGATGTTGCGGCTGCGGCTGCGGCGCTGCAGATCACGGCAGACCGTGCGTTCAAACAGATACGCAAGGCCGAGCAATGCCGCGAACACAAGCGCGCAGACACCGATAAAGGACAGGTTTTCTTTCAACATGACAAAGCACCTCCATGGAATGGAAAACACCTGAAAGAACATGTCCTTCAGGCGCTGCGAACTATGGAGGTCCGTAACATCTTCTATCATCCAGACTATACTGTCGGTATCGGAATTGCACCGATTCAACCACATTCGGCTCGCGGACTATCACCGCCGGTCGGGAATTACACCCTGCCCCGAAGACATCTCGATTCAGTTGTTTTACTGTCTGCATTATAGCACAGTGCCAACAGAATGCAAGCACTTTTTTCAGGAAAGGTTTGACAGATGCGTTCCGGGCGCGTACAATGGAGGCCACCACTGAAAAGGAGGCTGCCGCCATGCCCGAGCGCGAACACACCTGCTGCTTCACCGGCCACCGGGAATACAAGCTGCCCTGGGGCAGCGATGAGAATGACCCCCGCTGCCACAAGCTGCAGCAGCAGCTCTTTGACGCCGTGGACGCCGTCTACGCCGCCGGTATCCGCCACTTCATCTGCGGCATGGCCAACGGCTGCGACCTGTATTTTTTCGATGCCGCGCGCTATCTGCGCCTGCAGCACCCGGAGGTCACGATCGAGGCGGCCATCCCCTACTCCGGCCAGGCCGACCGCTGGCGGCCGGAGCTGCGCGAGCGCTATGCCTACGACCTGCGCCAGTGCGACTATCAGACGCTCGTACAGGAGGCCTACACCCCCGGGTGCATGATGCGCCGCAACCGCTACATGGTCGATGCCTCGCGCATCCTCATCGCGGCGTTTGACGGTCGGCCCGGCGGCACGGCCCGCACGCTCGAATACGCCGCCCAACGCCGGCTGGAGATCATCCAGATCCCGATCGACAGCGCACCGGCGGAAAGATAAGAAAACACGGGGGACGCCCATCGGCGTTCCCCGTGTGCGGTTTTTGCGGCTGCTAGCAGGCTTCGATCTCCTTGATGGTGTACTCGTTGCCGCTGAGCAGATAAGTATGCTCACTCTTGCAGTGGGGGCATATCTTGGCGTATTTGACCGTGGGGTATGTCTGTTTGCAATCCTCACAATAGGTCACGGCGGGGAGCGTCTCGATCTTCAGCTCCGCGCCCTTGAGATACTGCGATTTTTCCACTGCCCACTTCCAGCAGTCGGTCAGGTAGTACGGGATGATGCCGCTGACCTCTCCGACCTCCAGCGTAACACTGGCGACCTGGGTCAGGTGGTTTTCCTCGACGACCTTTTCGACCTCCTGGATGACATAGAACACGGTTCCCAGTTCGTGCATGGTGTGGTTCCTCCGGTCGGCTTACTTTGCGCGCTTGCCCTTGATGTCCTTGATGGTGAGCTTCGCTGCACGCTTGACCATGTGCGGCAGGATGGCCTTCATCTTGTCCTCGGTGCGGGTCATGCGGCTGGCCTCCGGCACGTCGCGGGTCAGGTGGATGGCGTCAAACTCGCATCGCGTGGTGCACAGGCCGCAGCCGATGCACTTGTTCTGGTCGACGACGGACACGCCGCAGCCGAGGCAGCGGGACGCCTCCGCCTTGACCTGCGCCTCGGTAAAGGTGATGCGGTCGTTCGAGAACGTCTTGGCCTTGCTCGCGTCATGGGCGACGGTCTGGCGTGCCGGGGCATCGAAGCAGTCGATCGGCACAACAGCGGCCTTCTTGTCGAGCTCATAGAACTCGCGCGGGTCACGCGCCAGCGTCAGGCTCTGGCCCTCATGCACGTAGCGGTGCAGGGAGATGGCGCCCTCGCGGCCGGCCGCGATCGCGTCGATGGCAAACTTCGGGCCGGTGACCACGTCGCCGCCGGCAAAGATGTCGGGCTGCGCGGTCTGATACGTCACACCGTCGGCCTGGACGGTGCCGTTGCGGTTGAAGACCATAGCCTCCGGCGCGATGCGGCCAAGGTCGACGCGCTGGCCGATGGCGCCGATGACGGACGTGACCTCGATGGTCTCGAACTTGCCGGTGCCAACGGGCTTGCGGCGGCCCTTCGCGTCGGGCTCGCCCAGCTCCATGATCTCAACCTTGAGGGCCTTGACCTTGCCGTTTTCGCCGATGATCTCGGCCGGAGCGCTCAGGAAGCGGAACTGCACGCCCTCTTCCATGGCTTCCGCGACTTCCTCCGCGTCCGCCGGCATCTCAGCCTGGCTGCGGCGGTAGATGACGTAGGTATCCTTCGCGCCGAGGCGGATGGCCGTGCGGCAGACGTCCATGGCGACATTGCCGCCGCCGATGACGGCGCACTTTTTGCCGATACGCGGCTTCTTGCCGAGGTTGACCTTGCGCAGGAAGTCCACGCCGCCGTACACGCCGGAGAGGTCCTCACCGGGCACGCCGATGGGTGCGCTCTTCTGCGCGCCGATGGCGAGGTAGAAGCCCTTGTAGCCCTGCTCGCGCAGCTGGTCGATGGTGAGATCCTTGCCGATCTCGACGCCGCACTGGAAGTGGACGCCCATCTCCTTGAGCACCTCGATCTCGGCGTTGACAACGTCCTTCTCGAGGCGGAAGCTCGGGATGCCGAGCGTGAGCATGCCGCCGGGCACCGGGTTGCGGTCGAACACGGTCACGGGGTAGCCCTTGTTGGCGAGGTAGTAGGCGCAGCTCATGCCCGCGGGGCCGGCGCCGATGACGGCGATCTTCTCCGTGTACGGGCGGCCGATCTGGTTGAGCAGCTTCGGCACGTAGCGCGTGGCCTCGTGCAGGTCGTGGTCGGCGATGAAGCGCTTGACCTCGTCGATGGCGACGGCCTCGTCCACGTCGCCGCGGGTGCACTCGGCCTCGCAGCGCTTGTTGCAGATGCGGCCGCAGACGGCCGGGAACGGGTTTTCTTTCTTGATGAGCTCCAGCGCGTCCGTGTAGCGGCCCTGCGCGGCGAGTTTCAGGTAGCCCTGCACGGGGATGTGCGCGGGGCAGGCGGTCTTGCACGGGGCGGTGCCGGTGGGCACGACATCCTCGTGGTCCTCGCGGTAGTTCGGGTCCCAGCTGCGCTTCGGACGCAGGGTCTCGGAGAGCTTGACGTAGTCCGGCTTCTGTGTCAGGTCCTCGGTCGAGCAGAGCTTCTGGCCGAGCTTGAGCGCGTTGCCGGGGCAGGTTTCCACGCACTGGCCGCAGGCGACGCACTTGGCCTCGTCCACCTCAGCGACGTAGTTGGAGCGGATCGCGTCGCGCGCGCCGTACATCAATCCCACGCGCAGGCCGAAGCAGGCACAGGCGCAGCAGTTGCAGATGGCCGCGCTCTCGCCCGGCTCTTCAATGTTGACCATGTCGTGCATGAGACCGTTTTCTTCGGCGCGCTTGATGATCTCGAGCGCCTGTTCGCGCGTGATCTCCTTCGCGCGGCCGGTGCGGATGTAGTGCTCGGCGCCCTTGCCCATCTGGATGCACATATCCTCGTCGAGGTGGCCGCAGCCGTCGCCGATGCTCGTGCGCGACGCGCGGCAGGAGCACGGGGAGACGGAGAAGCGGTCGTACTTGTCCAGATAGTGCGAGATGCGCTCAAACTCGTTCACGCCGGGGATGCCCTCGAGCGCGCTCTCGACCGGGATGACGCGCATGAGGCCGTAGCCGTCGGGAATCATGGCGCCCATGTTCGCCGCGAGGTTGCGGGTGTATTCCTCGAATGCGCGGCCGACCTCCGGATGCGTGTCGAGCAGCTCCTTCTGGTTGACCATCATCTCGAGAATGCCGGGCGCGAAGATCTGCATATAATAGACGTCCTCGCCGAGCGCTTCGTCCTTCGAGCGGCGGAAGATGCCATAGTATACGAGGTTGTCCAGCAGGGGCTGCACCTCCTGCACGGTCTTGCCGACCTTCTTGGCCAGATAGGCCGCGGTGCGCTCCTTGCGCAGCCCGGCCGCGATGGCGACATCCGCTTCCTCGTCGGTCAGGATGCCTGCCATGCAGTAGTATTCGGGCGCGTTTTCGTCGATCTTGGTCGTGATGCCGGTGACGCCCCCAATGATCTTTGCCAGCTTCACGATCTTCGGTCTGAGTTGTGCCATGGTCTCTCCTCCTTCATGTTGTTGCGCTGAGATTGTCATCAGGATAACATATGTACCCGCGCGCGGGGAAGCAAAATTTCCCATTTGGCGCGATATACAACAAGTGATGCGCAAATGTGCCGGAACACGGTGAAAAAAACAGGCCCCCGGAAAGCTGCGGGGGCCTGCTGCGGTGCGCGCCGTCAGAACTTGACGAAGCCGGTGGTCGTGCCCATCGGGTAGCCGAGCGTCCACTCCTGTTTTCCGCAGTGGGGACAGACCTCGCCGCGGGCCTTGAGCTCGTCGATGAAGGCCTCGGCGCGCATGATGTACATATTCGTCTTGCGCACGTAGCGGCAGTGCCCGCAGAAGACCACGTAGGTCGCAAAGCTGTCGTAGATGCCGCGGGCGCGTTTTTCCTTTTCCTCGGCGGTCAGCGGCCGGGGATTGACATTGTGATTGACTGCCATGGTTTGCTCCTCCCCTGTCAGATCTGGTGCTCGCGCTTGACGCTGTCATAGTGCTTGTTCAAAAACGGCACGACGACGGAGCGCATGAGCTTCATGTCGAGGTTATAGTAATAGATCACGAACAGCACGGCCAGTGCGCCGCCGGTGATGCCAAAAGCTCGGAACAGGAACTGCGCAAATTTGCATTTCATATCGGTGGACCTCCTTTACCAGCCCATGCTGTCGTCAAAGTCGAGCAGCGACGGATCGACCGGCTCCTCGTGCATGACGTTGATCATGTATTCGTTGACGGTACGGCGCGCCTCGGCCGGCGAGACGATGCGGTGATCCATCAGCGAGTGCGGCATCCACACCGTGTGGAAGCGCTCGTCGTGCTTGCGGATCTCCTCCTCGATCAGGCCCTGCGCACCGGCCATGCCCTTGCAGCCGATGTCGTCGTACATGATGATCATGTCGCAGTTGAACTTCTCCGCCGTCTCCCACATCTGCATGATGTGGCGGTTGCCGCCGACGGTGTGCGTGCGCATCGGGGTGCGGGCGTGCCAGTCGGCCACGTCGCTCATCATGACGTCGCGGTCCTCGGTGTCGACAATGTTGTGGCCGGTGAGCGAGTCCATGTTGATCAGGCACAGGATGCCCCAGCAGTTATACAGCCACTGCACGCCGTGCGCGTAGTACGTCGAGCCGCAGCTCCAGGCAATGGCGCGGTGGCGCGTGTGCGGGAAGGTGTCGATGTTTCTGCGCACGCACTTGTCAAAGATGCGCGTGATCTTGCGCGAGGCTTTGAGGAAGTACTCGTTGCCGCCCTGCTGGTAGAAGTAGATGCGGAACAGACCCTGACACACAGGGTTGAGCGCGCCGTTGTTCGTCTTGGCATAGACGTCCCAGCGCTCGGTCTCCTCGCGGTTGAACTGGTTGGTGTTTTCAATGTGCTGGATGAACGTGTCCCAGTTGAACGGCTGGTGGAACTGCTCCTCGAGGAAGTGGATGGCGTCGTACACCTCGTGCACGCCGAGCTCCTTGCAGGTCGGGTCGTCATACATGAGCGGCGTCGTGAACGGGTGCACGGCCTTCTTGCCGTCGCTCGAGAGCGCACGGTACATGGCGACGTTGTCCATCATGTTCGCGTCGCAGGGGTTGTTGGTCGTGAGCCAGCAGTTGCCGATGTCGGGATACTCGCCCTCGACGGCGACACCGGTCTCCACGAGCGGCAGCGTGCACATGTCGCCCGGGATGCCGCAGCTGACGGCCTGGTCGACGTAGTACGAGCCGAGGTTCTTGTTCAGGATCGGCACCATGAACGCCGCGTGCTGCTGGATGTTGATGCCGTAGTAGCCGGGGAAGCCGTAGATGATGTGCTTCGGCAGCGTGTAGTCAAAGGCGATCGTGCGCTCGGTCCACTTGTTCTCGCCGAAGCGGCGGTCGGCGCGGATCTCGCGCCAGAGCGTCGTGATGGAGTCGGACACCATGCAGTCGATGGCCGTCAGGTCGGCGCGCAGGACCATGCCGCGGTCGCCCTCGATCCATTTGTCGACCATCATCGGCGTGGCCAGATAAGCGCTCAGCCAGCGATACTTCCAGAATGCGCGGATCATGCGCACCGGGTCGCGGCCGATGAGCCCGGCCATCTTGCCCCAGGTCTGCAGCCAGCGGGCGAAGGCATAGGCCGTGTCCTTCACGCCGCGCCACTCGCGGTGGCGGTAGAAGTTCGTGCCCTCGATGTACAGGTCGCCGAGATAATGGCAGTCGTTGTCACCCCGCAGGAAGTGGCCGAGCGTGCCGTATTCTTCTTTGAGCGTGCGTTTGCGTTTCCACATAGCTGAACCCCTCCCTTATTGCTGCGCCTGGATCTTTTTGATCTCCAGCGACTCGATGAACGCCTGGAACCGGGTACGCAGCTGGCCGGAGGCGGCGCTCGTGTAATCCTTCTCGATCTGGCACACAGGGATGCTGCGCGGCAGCTCGTAGCCCTCGTAGAACCACATGCCGTCCTGCGCGCGCTCGTAGCCCCAGTATTCGCAGAACTTCATGTTCTCGACGATGATGCCATCGGCGTGGTATTTCTCCACGAGATCGAAAATGTATTTCTTGCGCGCGATGATGTTTTCGGGGCCCATGGCGCGCGGGCACTGGTTGCGCCACATATAGTAGTCGGCGATGGACTGCAGAACGTCCTTGCCCTCCTCGAGCGGGATCTCCTCGCGGCCGGGCATCGAGCCGAAGCAGTAGCGGTCGGCCACGACGAGTCCGCCGGCCATCTCGCACATTTTCGTGAACTCGGGGTCGTCGATCTCGCTGCCGGCGATGAGCACACGCGCACGGTACCACGGCTTCGGGTCCGGCTCGCGCGTGCGCAGCTCCTGCAGCGTCTCGCGCAGGTAGGGCAGGATGAGATCCTTCGGGCACGTCTGCGTGCACAGCTGGATGACGTGGAATTCATAGCCCGTGATGACGGGGTTTTCCGCCTCGCGCATGGCGTTGATCTCCGTCATGATGCGGCAGACCTCGTTGAACTGCTCAACGGCGCGGCGCAAGTTGTCCTCCGAGAAGTCCACGCCGTAGACCTTCTCGAGCGGCTGAATGATCTTCTGCTCGATCTGGCGGCGGTAGTAGCCCGCGTGCCACTCGGTCTTGCGCAGCGGCATGTCGAGATACGTGCAGAAAAATTTCTCGTTCGGGATCAGCTCGCAGTATTCAAAATACTGCTCCATGCGGTTCATCGTCGTGCAGCACTCCTGCCCGATGAGCGCGGAGATGAAGTTGTAGCCGCCCTCGAACGCGCGCTCGAGGATGCTCTTGGAGTACGGGCACGAGCGGTTGGTCATGTAATAGGTAGCCATGTCGGGATTGGTGCAGTTCGGCGCGCGCAGACGCACGCCAAAGCACTTGTCCGTATCCAGCAAAACCTCCGGTATGTACGAACAGTTCCATGCCAGCGCCAGCCGCCCGTCCCCACAGGCGGCCTGAACCAGGTCGTTGTTTGCCTGCTGCAGCAGGTTTTCAAAATAGATCAGATGCTTCAGGTCTCTCATTCGCGCATTCCCTCCTTCGATGCACAGATTCCGCGCAGTCGATGAAAATTCGACATTTTGCACAAGCGCAGAACGTTAACGCATATTTATTATAGAACTTTGTCTGAATCATGTCAATATGTGTAACAAATGATTATTAACGGACATTTCGCATTTTTCTGCCTGAGAGGCGGAAATACAACAGGAAAGGACTTGCTAAAAGATAAACAAAGTGATAAAGTAAACCTGTATATGCAAAAATTTTCCCGGAAAAACCGGTGCTCGGACGCGCGCGGGGGAAGCGCCGTCCGCAGGAAAGGGGAACGAAGAAGATGGGTTACATGAAGTATCTCAAGCTCATGAACCGCATGAACGCGGTCACGCAGGTGCCGCAGCCGCCGGTGCCGCAGTTTGAAAAATACTGCAAGCTGTTCGTGACCGACGAAGAGTACGACATCATGATGGGCATGAAGCTGCGCGGCAACACGGAGGCAGAGCTGCGCGCGCTCTACACCGGCAGTGACTGGGCCGGCACGCTCTACGACATGTGCCGCAAGGGCTTCCTGCTGAAGATCTATGACGGCGCCGAGCCGACGTATGACCTCGCGCCGATGCTGCCGGGCTGGTTTGAATTCCCGCTCTCGACCGGCGAGGACAGCGACACGATCCAGAAGGCGTCGGAGCTGTTCACCTCGGCCATCAACATGGTCACGACGCTCAACGTCGAGCCGCTGCGCACGGGCTATGCCGCCATGAACAACCTTAAAAAGCTGCAGGGTGACAAGGGCCACATGGAGGTGGCGCTCCCGCTCGAGGGCAAGGCCGCCGGCAAGGTCGTGCACGTCGACCGCAAGCTCTCCAACGACACGACGAGCGTCGTGCCGAGCTACCAGCTCGAGGCGTACCTCGACAGCCTGCCGGACGATGCGCCCATCAGCGTCATGCACTGCTTCTGCCGCAACATCCGCCGCAGAGAGGGCATGCAGCCCAAGCACCCCACGCCGGACGAGGTGTGCCTGTGTGTCGGCAACATGGCCAAGCAGATCATCGAGTTCGGCATCGGCCGCCAGGTCAGCAAGGCCGAGGCGCGCCGGATCCTCGTTGACTGCGAGAACAAGGGCTGCGTCCACCAGGTGTTCCACTACGCCTGCAATATGGACGAGGAGACGACCGCCATCTGCAACTGCGACACGCAGTGCTGCGAGATGCTCGGTTCCTACACGCGTGGCGGCATGCAGCCGCTGTATATGCGCGCGCACGCAAAGCCCGTCATCGTCCACCCGGAAAACTGCAACGGCTGCAACATCTGCAACCACTTCTGCCCGACCGTGGCCACCGGCTTCAATGCGCAGACCGGCAAGGTGTTCGTGGAGTATCAGCGCTGCATCGGCTGCGGCGTGTGCGTCACGAAGTGCCCGAAGGACGTGCGCAAGATGGTCGACGGCGACCGCGTGCTCTTCTGCAAGCCGCTCAAGAAGGATCTGGTGCGCGAGCGCAATGTCCGCCGCCAGCCGAAGAAAAAATAAATGCACGAGGCGGCCATTGCCAAGGAGGTCTTTGACATCGCACAGCAGGCGATGACGGAAAACGGCCTCACGCGCCTCACGCGCATCGTCATGGACATCGGCGAGTATTCCGCCGTCGTGCCCGAGCAGCTGCAGCTCGTGTTCCGCATTGCGGTGCACAACACCGCCATGGACGGCTGCGCGCTCGAGATCCATGATCTGCCCGGCGAGCTGGGCATGTATGTGCGCACGATCGAGGGCGAGTAGACGCATACATATAAAATTAATAAACAACGAAACAACGCGGCACGCCCGCAGGAACGCTGGTTCCTGCGGGCGTGGTTTTTATTTGACGGGAAAACGGCACCGATCTGTGCCGCGAAAACGGAAAATTCGTCCGGCGCGCATATCCGCACGCAAATCCGCCGACAATAACCGGGAAGCAAATCCCGTAAACTGCGGCTTTGGAGGAATGGATATGTACAAAAAAGATTTTATTGACACCAACGATTTCACAAAACAGGAACTGCTGGACATCATCGACCTGTCGCTCGCCATCAAGCGCGCCATCCGCCGGGGTTATTATCCCCCGCTGATGAAAAATATGAACCTCGGCATGATCTTTCAGCAGTCGAGCACCCGCACGCGCGTGTCGTTCGAGACGGCCATGAGCCAGCTCGGCGGCCACGCGCAGTATCTTGGCCCCGGCATGATCCAGCTCGGCGGGCATGAGACCATTGGCGACACGGGCAAGGTGCTCTCGCGCCTGGTCGACGTGGTCATGGCCCGCGTCATCGAGCACAAGACCATCGTGGAACTCGCCGACGCGTGCACGATCCCGGTCATCAACGGCATGAGCGACTATAACCACCCCACGCAGGAGATCGGCGACCTGTGCACCATCAAGGAAAACCTGCCTGAGGGCAAGCGGCTGGAAGACTGCAAGGTCGTCTTTGTCGGCGACGGCACGCAGGTGTGCGCATCGCTCGGCTTCATCACGACGAAGCTCGGCATGCACTTCGTGCACTACGGTCCGGAGGGGCATCAGCTGGGCGCCGGGCACAAGAAGATTCTGGAGGCCAACTGCAAGCTCTCCGGCGGCACATGGGCGGTCACGGACGAGCGCGACGCCGTGCGCGGCGCGGACTTCATCTACACCGACGTCTGGTACGGCCTGTATGAAAACGAGATGCCCAAGGAAGAGCGCGTGCGCGTCTTTGCGGATTATCAGGTCAACCGCGAGCTCATGCAGCTCGGCGCGCTCGGCTGCAAGTTCCTGCACTGCCTGCCCGCAACGCGCGGCGAGGACGTGACCGACGAGGTCGCCGACTCCGACGCTTCCCTCTGCTGGGAGCAGGCGGGCAACCGCCTGACGGCCATGCGCGGCCTGCTGGTCTACTTCACCCGCTGCCGCCCGGAGCGCTCAGAGCTGCAGATCGCCGCGGCGCAGGAGGAACTCGACCACTTCCTGCAAGAGCGCATCTACTGCTGACGGGGCGCCGCCATGGAACGGAAAAAATTTCACCTGATTGACGTGATTCTCTCCGTCATCTGCGTGGTGTTCGTGGCGGAGGCCGCCGCGCCGGTGGCCTCCATCGGCAACAGCCAGTATTTCTGGTGGATCTTCATGATTGCTGCCTTTCTGCTGCCCTACGGGCTGATTTCCTCCGAGCTGGGGACGGCCTACGTCGGCGACGGCGGGCTCTATGACTGGATCGCGA
>ERZ773115.3157-NODE-3157-length-11752-cov-5.083611_pt1 | contig 11752 bp, 11 predicted proteins | sample MGYA00511116_ERZ773115 | MGnify/ENA primary metagenome ERZ773115 (study PRJEB29015, sample SAMEA2737869) | human gut metagenome | biome: human gut; feature: human-associated habitat; material: faeces | place: China | collected 2012 ... | reverse complement strand
TGCACGGTGCGGTAGACGCAGTCTTCCTCATCCTGCGAGAGCGTCAGCCCGGCCAGCGACTCTTCCAGCTGGATCTGCGCGCCGCTGCTCTGCGCCATGCTGGTACACATCTTGTTGAGCGCACCCGAGAGGTTTTCTTTTTCCAGCGAGTCCGGCCGCAGTGCCTTGACCGAGCGCCGGACATCGTTCATTCCGTTGCGGGCGGTGTCGGCTATCAGCTCCATCTGATGCCGTGCCATCTCGGGCGAGTCGTCCATCATCTGGATGCAGGCGTCTGCGCCCGCTGTGATGCCCGTGAGCACATGGCCTAACGTGTCGTGGATCTCCCGCGCAAGGCGGTTGCGCTCCTGCACCTGTGCGGTGTGGGCGCTCTCCTCGGCGTAGATGCGCAGCTGCTCGTTGGCCTGCTGCAGCTGCTGGTTCAGGTTCAGGATCTCCTGTTTCTCGCTGGTCTGCTGGCTGATGAACAGCACCATGTACAGGATGAAGAGTATCATTTCCAGCGCCGACAGGCTCTCGATCACCAGCTGCAGGACGCTGCGGGTGTGCAGGCTGTAAAAAGCCAGGTATTGTTTCAGCGTCACGGCATGGAGGACGCTGGTGGCGGCGTCCATGTTGCAGAAAAGGTACACCACGATCATGGCGCTCAGAAAGCGCTTCTGCCGGAGAGAGCGCGGGTCGTCCACCATATCCACGATCGCAAACAGAGCGATTTTGTCGCAGTTCTGCTGGAAGATCAGCGCCGAGGCACTGTACAGCACGCCCTCCAACAAATATAGCTGCCAGCTGCTGCGGGAGAGAAAGCCGCTGTCCACCTCGTGGGAGCACTTGCTCAGGATGGTGCCCACCGCTGCCAGCATCACGCCCAGGGCAAGCACACCGGGGCGGTACGGCAGCCATTGCAGCTGCTGCAAAAACGAGTCCGCACGGCCAACTCTCACCGCGTAGAGCGGCGTGATGATCTGCACCGCAAAGATGAGCAGGATCAGAAATACCGTCAGCCACTCAATGGCATGGTAGAGCACCCGGAGGCCGATGGACAAATTTTCAGTTTTCATTGCCAGCCCTCCGTGCCGTAGCGCAGAATATCCTCCTGCGGCGCTTCGATCTTCACGGTAAGGAATTTTTCTTTTTCTCCGCGGTTCACCGCCAGAATCCGATGTCCGGCAAGCTTTGCCACCGGTTCGTCAAAGTCGTAATACATCTCATAGACGGACTCCGCCTCCGGATCCTTGGCGGTGGACATCATCCGGCCTTTCTTCACCGTGAGGTCACGGATGTGCGTACGGTAATCCGCCTCGTCAGAGATAGACTCCGCAATAATATCCGACGCTCCCGCAATCGCCTCCTCGGCGGTTGCAACTCCCTTTTCGGAATCCACATATTTTGCCGCCTCCTCTATGAGCGGCGTTTTTATCATCTGCAGTGTAATCACACCGGCAAGCGGTTCCAGTCCCTTTTCCTTGGCGATCGTGGCGCGCGTTCTGCGCTTCGGCTTGTACGGGCGGTATAAATCCTCCAGCAGAACCATCGTCTCCGCCGAAAGGATCTGCGCTTTCAGTTCGTCCGTCAGCTTCCCCTGCTCCTCAATGCTGGCGAGCACCGTCTCCTTGCGCTCCTCCAGTCCTCTTAAATAGGTAAGGCGCTCCGACAGGTTACGAAGCACCTCATCGTTTAATGCGCCGGTCGCCTCCTTCCGGTAACGCGCAATAAAAGGAATGGTATTGCCTTCATCGATCAGCTTGACTGCTGCCTCTGTCTGATGGCGCTTAATCCCCAGTTCCTCAGAAATTTTTGCAATAATATCCATATCTGTCCTCCAAATTTTACCGAGTCTGCTCCCAGTATACCGAAAATCCGCTGTAATCTCAAGTGCCTTCCTCATTGTCTTTTTGGCTTTCCCATGTTACAATAGACAAAGTTATCCTGCGATATACTGGCAATACCGGCATATCGGGAAAGGTCTGATTATCATGAACAACAAACGACGTTCCCAGCGAATGGAAAATGCCGCTCTGCTTCTCGGCGTGATCGGGGCAGCTACTTTTTGTCTGGTCTATCCGGCACTGATCTGCGGATCTCTTGCCATCGTTTTTGCACTTTTATCCCGGGGCGGCGAGCGCACGCTGACCTCCCGCGCGAAAATTGCTCTGATCCTTGGCGCCATTGCCCTGGGCATTGTCCTCGCCATGATTATTTACACATTTGCGATTGCCGAATTATATTATGGCGGCGTGGAAAATATGGCGCGTCAGGTATACGGCACGCTCGGCATCGATTTTGATACACTGATGAATTCCCTAGGCCAGTAAATCCACATGCCACACAAACAGGGCAAGATTTTTGACCAGGCAGTTGACCACGATCAAAAGCAGGGCGATCCATATATAGACATCACGAAAGCGCAAGGCAATCCGTATCCGGCTTCCGCTCACGCGTTCAATGGTCTGGCTGATCATAAACCAGCCGCTAAGCAGCGCCGCATACGGCACAAACGGGTGCAGCACAAAGGAGCGCAGCCATTTGCCGGCAAGCAGCGCCCTGACGGCTCTTGTCCCGCCGCACCCGGGGCAGTACGCTCCGGTCAGCGCATGAAACGGGCAGGGCAGCAAAAATTTCCAGACCGGAATTCCGGTCACTCTGACAAACAAAAACAGCACCGCGAAAATTCCCGCCGCGCACCAGCCCATAATATAAAAATCCCGGTCTACCCGTCTATTTGTCTGAAACATTTTAATCTCCATTCCAGTCTTACTCCCTGCTATTATAACCGCCGCATTTTCGATTGTAAAGCACACGCACGTTTCCGGATTCCAAATCTCTTTAACTGCCAGTAGCATCCCGCGGTCTTCCATGCTATAATGAACTCTGGCGAGTTCATATTAGAAGTTCCTGCGGAACTTCGGATGCGCAAAAATCTGCGCAGATACAGGGAAATAATGTTCGCGAAAGCAAAACTTTCACCAGAACATACACAAATATCACATCCACAGGAGTCTACACATGTCAAGATCATCCAGCGAATTAAAACGTATTTCACGCGACATTTTAAATAACCGTTATTCCGTACCGATGGCAGCATTTCTGACTGCCTCCTTAATTCCGACGCTCATCGAGATTCCGTTCTCCATGACGCTCGGCGATTATCCCGGCACTCCGCAGCTTATCATCAGCACGATTGCAGATATTTTAATTCTTCTGATCGCCCAGATGCTAGACACCGGCGTTATGCTGGTTCATATGAATATGACGCGCGGTCAGACATACCGCATCCGTGATGTTTTTACACCGTTTCGCAATGGCGCAGAGCGCTTCTTTCTCGCTGCCGTTCTCTTCGATGTATTTCTGGTGATCGCAGGTATTCCTGCCATTGCCGGTGTTCTTTATTTTTATAAAACCGGTGTCTCCGGTCTCTCCGGTGCCCTGCTTGCTGCCGGAAGCATCCTCGGTCTGATTTTTACTTTCTATGTGCTGCTTACCTACCGCATGGTTTTCTTCTTTCTTTTAGACCATCCGCATTTAAGCGTGCGGGATGCTTTTCGCACCTGCCGTAAATTTATGCGCGGACGACGCAGGAAGCTGCTTTACATTTTATTCAGCTTTCTCGGCTGGGGCGCGCTTGCCATCTGCTCTTTTGGCATTGCGGCTCTCTGGGTCAGTCCTTATATGACGCAGACGCTGCTCACTTTCTATCTCGACGGTACCGGCGAACTGGACCAGATTCCCGTCCGCGATTACGATCAGGAGGCAAGACGCTTCACCGGCTCTATTTTTTGATATCTTATGGCAAATCAGAAGTTCTGATTTGCCATTTGTATATACGCAACTATCAATCATATCACATCAGGAGGAGTTTACTATGAACGAAAAAGACGGAGCAATCCGCGACGCCAGCGTACTTGGCGTACCAAAAATGCTGATTCTTGGCCTGCAGCACATGTTTGCCATGTTCGGCGCAACCATTCTTGTACCAATTCTTGTCAACAGCTACTTCGGCGAAGATGTTCTACATGTACAGGTTACATTGATCTGTGCCGGTATCGGAACTTTATTTTTCCATCTATGTTCCAAATTCAAGGTTCCGGCGTTTCTCGGTTCTTCCTTTGCCTTCCTCGGCGGTTTTGCCACGATTGCAAACATGGATTCCGGTGTATTCGCCGACATGTCCAACGCTGACAAACTTTCCTATGCCTGCGGTGGAATTGTTGTCGCGGGTCTTTTATATCTGATTCTCGCGCTGATTATCAAGCTTGTCGGTGTCAAGAAGGTCATGCGTTTTCTTCCGCCGGTCGTAACCGGTCCGATCATCATCTGCATCGGACTGAGCCTTGCCGGTTCTGCCATCAACAACGCTTCCACCAACTGGCTTCTCGCCCTCATCGCTCTGGTTACGATCATTATTTTCAATATCTGGGGCAGGGGAATGTTTAAGATCATCCCGATTCTGATGGGCGTCATTATTTCTTATATTGCCGCATTGATCTTCAACGCCATGGGCATGACAAACGCAGACGGCTCCGCCATTCTTTCTTTTACCGACATCGCAAACGCTTCCTGGGTCGGTGTACCGGCATTTTCCCTCTGCAAATTCAATCTGTCCGCCATTTTGGTCATGGCTCCGATCGCACTCGCAACCATGATGGAACACATTGGCGATATTTCCGCCATCTCCGCGACGGTTGATCAGAATTTTATCGAGGATCCGGGACTCCACCGCACCCTGATCGGCGACGGACTCGCCACTTCCCTGTCCGCCCTCGTCGGCGGTCCCGCAAACACCACCTACGGTGAAAATACCGGCGTACTCGAACTGAGCAAAGTGTACGATCCAAAAGTCATCCGCATCGCAGCCTGCTACGCCATCATCTTAAGCTTTATTCCGAAGATGGCTGCTGTGATCGGTTCCATGCCGTCCGCTATCATCGGCGGTGTCAGCTTCATGCTCTACGGTATGATCTCCGCCATCGGCGTCCGCAATGTTGTGGAAAATCATGTGGATTTTACGCAGTCACGCAATCTGATCATCGCAGGCGTGATCTTCGTGTGCGGTCTTGGTTTCTCCGACGGTCTTACCTTTACGATCGCCGGAACCTCCGTCACACTCACCGCGCTGGCAGTCGCAGCGATCGCAGGTATTTTCTTAAATGCCATCCTGCCGGGCAACGACTATCACTTCGGAAAAGACATCACAGGTGACGCGAACCGCGGTATTGACATGAAGCCGAATCTTCACGAAGATACCAGCTACGCAGATACAGAGGAATAAACATACCGCCAAAAGCGGAGGCGGCAGGGAACAGTGCCCGGATGATGTAAAAGTTTTCTGACGTTTCAGGATGCAACCGGAGACGGTCATTCTGATCGCAAAATCCGGTATTTCTAATCCGCACCGCGTTTGACATCCTCGATGATCCGTGTCTTTCCAAGTTTTGAGCACTCCGCGAAATGTGGCCGCACTCCGCAGACAATTTAAGGGCTTTCGTGTGTGCCCCTTGTCGACACCGCTAAACAAAACATAACCGCGCGAAGCCGATGTCTGAGTTGGCATCTGCCCTATTTTCAATAGCAGATGCCAGCGAGTTTCGGTTCGCGCGGTTTTATATTGTCTGTGAAGCGGTGCCGCTAGGGGCACCAGGAAGTCCGCTCATTGTCTGCGGCGTGACGGACACATCCCGCGGATTGTCAAAACGTGGCCAAGACACAGAATCCGATGTCAAACGCAGTGTGGAAGAAATACAGGGATTTTGCTCAAAAGAATGACCGTCTCCGGTTGCACTCTGAAACGCTGTAAACCTTTTTACATGATGCCCGCGATCCCTGCTGCTTCCACTTTCCGCGGTATTTATCAGATGTAGTGCAGATGAATCTCTCCGAAGTTCGCGGAGCCATTCAGATACAGCACCGTGCTGCTCGTTCCGATGCTGCTGCCGGTTTCACGGATGGCGCCGAACGAACGGTCCAGATTATTCTGAATCTTCCATTCTTTCGGGATGTAAAGGTTAGTCTCCCCGAAATTATTCTCCACGCTCACATTTGCAGAGCCTTCCTGCACGATCGCATTGTCGAAGTACACCGAAAGCGATCCGAAATTATTTTCGATGGCGGCGCGTCTGAAGTTGTCGGAGTTGATGTAGCGGATTGCGGAACCGAAGCTGTTCTCGCACCGGATCTCTTCGCCGGTATACTGTTCACTGCTGGATGTTCCCACATTGCCGGTCACCGTCTTCCATTTCCGCTTTTTCCCGCCAAAGATCAATGACAGACCGATGCTTCCGAGGAATGCCGCGCCGAGCACCGTCCACGGCGTGAGTGCCGTAATTCCAAGCGGCTCATCGTATATGATACAGATAAACGCAATTGAGAACAGGATTTCCCAGAAATTCACATTGCGGATTCCCTCGACAAAAAGCCAGAGGAAAAATACGGTCAGAATAATGCTGAACACGCCGATATCCGGCAGAATTCCAAATTTGCTTATAACGACATACACTGCTGCGAGGATAAAAAAGATTCCCCAGAATACTTTGCTACTTTTCATGATGCAACCTCTTTTCTTCTAATTTTTGAGTCAACGGTTTATAGTAATACCGCGATACATAGACCTTCTTGTGCGTGTTCAAAAACGCCACCACACTCGACGCCGTCAGATTGCGGTCAATAGAGTAAATCTGATCCGTGTTTAAGATCGTGGATTTGGATACTCTCATAAAAACGCCCGGAAGCATATCTTCCAGCTCGTATAGTTTGTACCGGGTCTGATACACCTCATCCCGGGTGTGTGCGCTGATCCCGTTCTCGTCTGTCTCGAAAAACAAAATCTTGGACAATGTCACATAGTATTCCGTGTTCCCTTTATAAAGCAGGATCTTCTCGGAAGCGTTGGTGACATCCCGCACGGCGCGCTGCACGGCAGCGACCTGTTTCGTCAGACCGCGGCAGCGAATAATCACTTCATCCTCCGCGGCGCTCTCGTCAATCTCAATTTTTATTTTCATCTCTGTAACTCCTTTGATGGTTCCAGTATAAAAAAAGAACCTCCCGGTGTAAACAGTTTTACACCAAGAGGTCATTTTCTCCGGGTAAGTGGTAACACTTTCCCGTTCCTGTCACATTAAAGTGTCTTTAACTTCTCTACGCCCGCATCCAGATAAGCGTTCTCCATCGTTGCAAACGCTCCCTTGTCTGCCTGCTCCGCAAACGCCGGATCAAGCGGAAGCTTTCCGAATACCGGGATCCCGAGCTCTTTTGCGACATCGTCGATATGACTCTCGCCAAACAGCTTGATCTCTTTTCCGCAGTCCGGACATTTCAGGTAGCTGAAATTCTCCACCAGACCGAGCACCGGCACATGCATCATCTCCGCCATGTTGTACGCCTTTTTCACAATCATCTGCACGAGTTCCTGCGGGGACGTCACAATCACGATTCCGTCTACCGGAAGCGACTGGAACACCGTAAGCGGTACATCGCCGGTTCCAGGCGGCATATCCACGAACAGATAGTCCACGTCTCCCCAGACTGTCTCGTTCCAGAACTGTTTTACCACGCCGGCAATCACCGGACCTCTCCAGATGACAGGTGCCTCCTCGTCATCCAACAGCAGGTTGATCGACATGATCTTGATGCCGTTCTCCGTCTCCATCGGAACCATTCCGTCGTCCGTTCCGTATACCTGTCCATGAATTCCGAACATCTTAGGAATCGACGGACCGGTAATATCCGCATCCATGATGCCTACCTTGTATCCGGCGCGGTTCATCGCTGCAGCGAGTGATGCTGTGACAAATGATTTGCCGACGCCGCCTTTTCCGCTGACAACACCGATCACTTTCTTAACGTTGGATGCCGCATTCATCGGCTCCTTGGCAATTCCGCCGCCTGCTTTATTCTTCGCGTTGCTCGGACATCCCTCGCAGCTCTCCTTTGAGCAGCTGGATGCTCCGCTGCAATTACTGTTCTCTGGCATATTCTTTCCTCCTTAAATCGCTTACATCTTCTCTATCAGGCTTCTTTTTTCTCTCTGGCACGCTTTTCCTTTTCTGCAAAAATCGCCGCCAGCGACTCCGTGTAAGGCGCTCTCGCCACACCGTATTCGGTAACGATGCCTGCAATCAGCTCATGATCCGTCACATCAAATGCCGGATTGAAGACCTTGATGCCCTCCGGTGCCATGCGCTCCTTGTACCACATTTCCGTGACTTCCTCCGCCGGGCGCTGCTCGATCTTGATCTCAGCTCCGGTCGGCGTATTTAAGTCGATCGTTGACGTCGGCGCACAGATATACACCGGCACACCGTAATATTTTGCCACAGCCGCCACCACAGAAGTACCGATCTTATTCGCCGCATCTCCGTTCGCAGCCACACGGTCACACCCGACAAATACCGCATTGACCCAGCCGTTCTTCATGACTGTCGCCGACATATTGTCACAGATCAGTGTGACATCCACACCGGAAGACTGAAGTTCAAATGCTGTCAGTCTGGCGCCCTGCAACAGGGGTCTGGTCTCATCTGCAAATACATGAAAATGATAGCCTCGTTCCTCTCCCAGATAGATCGGCGCCGTCGCGGTGCCATATTTACTCGTGGCGAGCTGTCCTGCATTGCAGTGCGTCAGGATGCCGTCCCCCGGCTTTACCAGAGTCAGACCATGCTCTCCGATCATCCGGCACACCCAGATATCTTCCTCCTGGATCGCCACAGACTCCCGGTGCAATGCCTCCTTGATCTGCGCTACAGTCTCCCCGCTGTGTGCCTCCACAACACGCTGCATCCGGTTTAACGCCCAGCTTAAGTTCACGGCTGTCGGACGCGAAGAATCCAGATACTCCTTCTGCCGTACAAACTCACGGTAAAATGTATCGTAGTCCTCGGTATCCATCTGTTTTGCCAGCACATAGATCCCGTATGCTGCCGCCACTCCGATCGCCGGTGCTCCGCGCACCTGAAGCAGATAGATCGCGTTCCAGATTTCCTGCGCCGTGTGAAGCGAAATGATCTCTATTTTTCCCGGCAGCTTCGTCTGGTCGATGATCACCACTGCATTGTTCTCATCATCCAGCCGCACGGTGTCATAATCCATAATATTCCTGCTCTGCTGTTCTCCCACACTTTCACCCCTCTATTCTTATTCATCACAGACTATTATACTCTCTTTTGTCGATGTTTCCAAGAAGACGCCCGCTTTCTCGTGTTCTTTTTTGCGGACAAAAAAGGAATTGCCGCAATAAGCGTAGATCGTTTGAGTGATAAGTAATATTACGAGAAAAGACACACTTGGCAATTCCATTTGCATTTCCACATGAAATCCACAAGTGTGTCTCTTCTCATAATATTACTTATTATTCCTAGTAGCGGAGTGCTTTTTTCAGTGCCATGGAAACCGCTGTTCCGATAACGAAACATACGATCGCCTCGACAACGCCGTTCACGCCGACAAATGCTGCGATAAACGGAATCACTTTCGTCATGCCGAACTGCTCACGCATTGTTCCTGCGAACAGGGTTACCAGTGTTCCCATGAAAAATGTGGTGTTCAGCAGCGGACAGCAAAGGCTGGCAAGCGTTACCGAACCTGCGGAAGGCATTTTGGTCTTCTTCAGTCCCGCATAGATCAGTCCGGTCAGCCATCCGTCCAGAATACGTGTCGGAACGCATACCAGGAATGTAAATACTGGGTTCACGCCAAGAAGAAGCGTACCAAATGCACTCATTCCAAAGCACTGGATAAAGCTTGTGATACCGAACACGCCGCCTAAGATTGCTCCTGCCGCCGGTCCCAATGTTACAGCTCCTACCGCAACTGGTATGACAATCAGGGTAATCTCAAGACCCGCTGTCTTTATGTAACCAATCGGGGTAAAAGCCATGAGTAAGATGATGGCGACTAAAAGCGCCATCTCCACGAGATACTTCGTGGAAAATTTCGACTTCGTCATAGTCTTTTCCTCTTTTCTATACATTTTGTTTATGGTTCCTGTCTGCCAGGGACTTTTTGCATCTTTTGCAGTATATCACTATGTGAAATATTTATCAAGCGGTTGGCACCACAAGACCGCATTTTTTCCGCCAGGTTCCTGCCAGATACCTTCCCACGAAGCAGAGCACACGGAATACCCAGTCAATCACCATGGCAGCCCACACCCCGACTGCCATCCATCCCATGTGAACGCCAAACAGGTAGCTGAAACCGATGCGGAAGGTAATCATGGAAAAAATCGACACAACCATCGTGTATTTTACATCATTGCAGGCGCGGAGCATATTCGGCAGCACAAACGACGCCGGCCACAGGAAGATCGCCATTCCATCATGAATCATGACCAGAATGTAGGACAGGCGCGTCGTCTCCTCTCCCAGTCCATAGATCTGTAAAATCCACGGCAGCAGAAGTAAAATGATGCTGTTGATGACCGCCGTATAAAAATAGGTCTCTCCCAGCAGCTTTTTGGTGTAATAGCGCACCTGTCCTTCTTCTCCGGCTCCAACACAGCGTCCGATCACAGTAATCATCGCAAGGCTCATCGCCTGTCCCACAATACATCCCATGGAATCCAGACTGTTCGCCACCCCGTTCGCCGCGATCTGGCTGGTGCCGAACGCAGCTATGATGCTGACCACAAGCACACGTCCCAGCTGGAAGATACCGTTTTCAATTCCGCTCGGGATGCCGATAAAAAGAATCCGCTTCACAATCGTTGCGTCCACTTTAAATTTTCCTCTGGTGAGAAAGACCAGATTGTCCGGGTTATGCAGCAGCGTAAAAAGCACCACTCCTGCCACACCGCGGGAAACCAACGACGGAATGGCGACTCCCGCTACTCCCAGTTTCAGCACATACACGCCGATTGTATTTCCCACAACGTTGATGACATTCATCAGCAGCGATATTTTCAATGTGATCTGCGCATTCCCCATCGAACGGTACAGCGCCGCACACGAGTCATACACTGCGAGAAGCGGAAATGAGAACACGGAGATAATGAGATAGATGATCGCATTCTGCATAACATCCGCCTCAATCTGTCCGAAGAATAATCCGAGGATCTGCCTGTGAAAAAGAAGTACCAGTACACTGATACCGATCGTGATCGCCGCCTCTGTAAACACAAGCTGTCTGGCAGACCGACAGGCTTCCTCTCTCCTTCCCGCACCGATACACTGTGACGTTACCACCGCACCGCCGGTCGCAAGCGCCGCCAGCACACTGATGATTAAGTTGTTAAACATGTCTACCAGCGACACGCCGGAAACTGCCGCTTCTCCCGCCGAGGAAATCATCATCGTATCTGCCATTCCCACGGTGATGGCAAGCGTCTGTTCTAAGATCAGCGGAATAATCAGTTTCCGCAAATCTTTTTTACTGAATAATCGATTTTCTGTTACTGTCTGTCTCACGTTCTTTCACTCCTTCGGAATGACAATAATACGCAAAACGGCAACTGTCAAGCTCGTGAAATAAAAACATAAAAACTCCCGCATGACAGACGCCACATCTGCCACGCGGGAGTTCTTTTCACCTATGTACTTTTCTTTGCTTATTTGCCAAGTTCTGCCTTTAACGCAGTGGTCAGTGCCGGAACGATCTTGTTGAGATCTCCTACCAGACCATAATCTGCAACGTCGAAGATCGGTGCATCCTCATCCTTGTTGATAGCAACGATGAGGTCAGAATCCTCCATACCTGCAACGTGCTGGATAGCACCGGAAATACCGATTGCGAAGTAGATCTGCGGACGTACTGTCTTACC
>ERZ773115.3150-NODE-3150-length-11776-cov-5.039928_pt1 | contig 11776 bp, 8 predicted proteins | sample MGYA00511116_ERZ773115 | MGnify/ENA primary metagenome ERZ773115 (study PRJEB29015, sample SAMEA2737869) | human gut metagenome | biome: human gut; feature: human-associated habitat; material: faeces | place: China | collected 2012 ... | reverse complement strand
CGGTCGTTCCCGAGCAGGAGCAGCCTGACGGCAATTTCCCGACCTGCCCGTATCCGAACCCCGAGATCCGGCAGGCGATGCAGAAGGGTCTGGAGAAAGAACTCGGCATCGAGATCCGCGTACTGGATTACAGCGAGCATGCATTGACATCCGGTTCCGGAGCAGAGGCGGCTTCTTATATCCATCTGATGGATGTGAAGAGCGGAAAGGTTACCTATGGTGTTGGTATCAGCTCCAACATCACAAGAGCATCCTTCCGTGGTATCTTCAGTGCAGTGAACAGATTGTTTTACTAATAAAAAAGCCACTGACAGTTTCAGATATGAGAAAATCATATGAGAAACTGCCAGTGGCTTTTTATATGATAGGAAATTGCGTCCTATCATATAAAAACGCTCCGCGGGATCGCACTGAATTATCTTGGACCACCGGTCTGTCCGGGAGTCAGATTACTGTAAGAAGAACTGCCAGAGCTGCCAGAGGAGGAAGAACCTCCTGGTGCTGACGAACTGCCGGAGGAGGAAGAACTTCCAGGGCCTGACGAACTGCCGGAAGAGGAAGAATCTCCCGGTGCTGACGAACTGCCGGAAGATGGAGTGCTGGAGGAAGAACCTCCAGGGCCTGTCGTTCCGCCACTTACTACGGTAGTAGCACTAGAATTGCCGGGTGTTGTGGTCGTAGTATTAGGACTGGAGCTGTTTCCATTCGCAATATATGCGCCATCTGAACCAAAGCTATAAGAAACGCCATCAATGGTCAGGGTCTTGTTGGCTGCCATCTTGCCGGAATCCGATGGATTTAAGTAATAATACTTACCATTCAGATTCAGCCATCCGGTTAGCATATGTCCGGACTCATTAAAATAATACCAGGCATTCTCAATCTGTTTCCAGCCCCTGGACATGGCGCCGGAGTTTGGATTCATATAATACTTATTGGTTCCATCACTGAGCCATCCAGTCATCATCTTACCATCTGTATTCAAATAGTAGTAGATATCATTGATCTTCTGCCATCCGGTCATCATCTTGGCGTCAGGGCCGAAATAATACCAGCTGTTGTTGATCTGCTTCCACCCGATCACCACCTTGCCGGAAGTGTCTGCATAGAACCAGCCATTATCCATCTGCCACCAGCCGGTAGTCATAGCGCCGCTGCTCTTTAGATAATAATAATCATTACCTATTTTTAACCATCCGGTGACCATCGTACCATTTTCATATAAATAGTAAAATTTGCCCTGATCTGTGATCCAGCTGCTGGCCACCATAGTTCCATCAGGACGGAAAAAATACCACTTGTTGTCGATCTTTTTCCAGCCTGTGGTCATCTTCCCTGAGGACTGATCCATATAATAGTAAGCCCCATCGGAGGTTCCCAGCCATCCTTTGCGGAGATTGCCGCTGCTGTCATAATAAACCCACTGGTTGTCTACTTTATTCCAACCGGTAGCAGCCATGGAAGGAACGGTAGAAGCCAGGGTCATCACCCCGAGAAAGCCTGCAAAAAGCATCGCTTTCAGATGTTTCCGATTGATCATAATTACCCTCCTACTGAAAAGTTACACATTTCCTATAAAATCAGCATCCGGTATCAGAGGGATCAAAAGTTTTTGGTCCCAACATCATTTTGATGCAGTTATAAGCCTTTGTAACAATAACGTTTCTCTAAGTATAGCATACCCGCCATAAAAATTGTAGGAAAAATTCCTGTAAAATTCTTACAACTTTCAGTCCCGAAGTGTGACTGGTCATGGTATCCTAATGGATCTGTTCATGGAGACGGCGGTAATACCGTTTCGCATAGCGGTACATGATGATCGTATATTCACCAAATTCCTCACCAAGCTCGCTTTTATAAACGGCCCATAAACTCCATAGGAATCCGCCAAGAGCCACATAAGAATAGATCACAGTCCGTTCTTCCTCTGTCGGCTCCCGATGCAGGTAAATATGGATCAGCCGGTCCATCTGTTCCTCGTTCAGATAGGAATAGATTCCGCACATGGCAACATCGATCAGCGGATCGCACATACCGCAGTATTCCCAGTCGATCAATTTCAGATCTCCATCTGGAAGAAACAGAAAATTATCGACATTGCTGTCAATATGGGCAATGGTCTTCGGACGGTTCAGGGTATCCAGATGGTCCATCAGCGTATTCATCCGGTCTTTTACGATTTCATAGTCCTCAAATGGGATACCGCCATGTTTGATGCACAGATTTTCATAAAATGCGATCCGTTCCCGGATATCAAAGGAATGCTTCAGCTGGATTCCGGACTGATGGAGCTTTGTCACCAGATCCATGCATTGCTGCATATCCGATTCCTTGTGGACATCTGCATTTCTGGAATTTTCATAATATTCTGTGATCTTATAGCCGGTATCCCGGTTAAAATAGATCACATGCTCTGTAATTCCAAGATTCGCCACTGCCTCCAGCACATCTCCCTCCTGATGACGGTTGATCAGCAGTCCTGTACCGGGACCTGGAACCCTGCAGATATAAGATTTGCCATGAACCTGGAACAAGAATGATTTATTGGTCATTCCGGACTTTAAACAGTGGATATTGTGAATCTCTGATTCCGGGATCTGGAAAACAGAAGAAATCAGTTCCATAGCCTGGTTATGGGAATGGTTCTGATAGCTTTCATCAAATAGCCGAAGCTCTTCCAGATTTTCAAATTCATATACCTGATCAGAAGGCTGACGGTTGATATCCATCTCCATGTGCTCTGCCAGGCTTAATACCTCATCCGCAGACTGGCCGCCAATGTTTGTAATCCCGGCTTCCTTTATGCGCTTTCTTGCAGTGCCATTTAACAGCTCCATCATGACATTTTCCCAATAAAACTGCTCTGTGCCTGGAAGCGTGTAGTACACCTCCAGAATTGGAAGAAACGCAGAAAGCCACTGAGATGACATATAGACAGGTCCATACATCACATAGCAGTCATGTCCGCCGATCTCTACATTCTGGATACGTCCCTTTTTATTATAAGAAAGACTCCATTCAGAAGTATCCCCTTCCTTATAGACAGAAGAATACCAGGCGCCGCATTCATAAGTGTGGTACATATTTTCACGCATCCAGTTATCCGAAGAGAGAAGATACATATTTTTCCCCTCCAGGACCTTTCTGGCCCGGTAAACGGTCGTCAGAGTATTTTTATTAGAATATTCCGGATTATAGAGCAGTTTCACATCATATTTATCAATCAGGTATTCAAATTTCTCTTTCAGGTATCCGACAACAATCGTAATGTTGTGGATTCCTGCTTCATGGAGCTGACGGATCTGGCGCTCGATCATCCGTTCCCCAAATACCTCCAGAAGCCCCTTCGGAGTTTCAAATGTCAACGGCACAAACCGGGAACCAAATCCAGCAGCAATGATCACCGCTCCGTCTACCTTAAATGGTTCCATAAATTTCATACCATCCTCAGTCACCTGATAATGGTTATCATCCATTACTTCTATATAATGAAGTGCCAGACATTCCTTCACCAGTTGGTTCACCGTCCCAAGAGAAAGCTCCAGTCTCTGAGCCATCTCCCTCTGCGTAACCTCAGCCTGCTCCAGGATACTACGGCAGATCAGTGCATATCTGTTCATAAATGCCTCCGTTCAAAAATAATTGATTTGCAAAAGATATGAACATTATAACACGGAACATTTTGTGTGACAATTCCCCTTAAAATAATCTTTGTATTTACTTTCGTACAATCTAAGAAAGAATGTTGGCTTCTGTAAGATTTCCGTAAGAAAATGAACAGAGAAAGTTTATAGCATTTTGCTCGGAAGTATATTATACTAACGTTGTGATTGAGAGATGGTACGAAATACCTGAGATCACAGCATTTAACAGGGTTTGTAATTCCTACAAAAAATGTTAAAAAAGTGTTGCAGATTCCAGAGTTTAGTAGTACAATTACCTCGTAATGCAATTTTAGGATTTTCAAAAGGAAAATTCAAAACAGGAAAAGGAGAGTGCATTTATTATGAGAAAGCAGACAAAATTAGTTGCAGTTCTTTCTGCAGCATCTCTGTTAGCTATCGGCGCTTCCATGACCTCTTTCGCTAAAGGCTGGACTGAGGAGAATGGCGAGTGGGTTTACTTAGATAGCGACGGCGAGAGAGTAAGCCAGGAGTGGAAAAAATCCGGTTCTAACTACTACTGGTTAGACGAGAACGGTGTTATGGCTACAAGCCAGATCGTTGATGATGATGATAATACCTACTATGTAAATGAGTATGGTGTTAGAGCTAAAAATCAGTGGATCTCCGTTGAGAACGAGGATGATGCTGATGTTAACGGCGAAGAAGTAGATACTCTGTGGTACTACTTTGGTGATAACGGTAAAGCTTACAAAGCTGATACTGATAATCTGAAAAAGAAAACTTGTCCAGACGCTACAGGTTCCAGAACATATTTCTTCGATTCCGAAGGACATATGGTAAGTGGTTGGGTTGATTATGAGAATGATACCTACTACTGTGGTACTGAGAACGAAGGTTGGGCTTATACTGGATGGCAGTATCTTGAGCCAGATGATGATCTGAATAGCAGCGATTACGATGATCAGGAATGGTTCAACTTCAAGTCCTCTGGTAAGGCAAGAAAGAATGCTACTTGGTATAGCAAGGGCAGATACTACACATTCGATGACAATGGTGTTATGACCAGCGATTGGTATGATCTGGCAGTTGCTTCTAATGCTAACGGTGTAGCTACTGGTACTAACGGTGGTGAGAATGCTTACACATCTGAGGATGGTTCCAAGGGTACTGGCTGGGTTTACACTGAGAACGCAGCTGAGACTGATTCTTACTGGTACTATCTGGTAAGCTTCAAAGATGCTAACGGTATTGTTCGTAATATTCCATTCAACTCTCAGTCTGGCGATGACATGATGAGAGCAAAAGTTATCAAGGGCAAGACTTATATCTTCAATGCCGATGGTACAATGGAAGATGGCCGTGTAATCCTGGGTTATAATACTCCAAATGATTACAAGGGTGGTGCAGTTTCCAAGGCGCTGACTGCTGGTGTTTACTACTTCAACGAGTCTGATGGTTCTTCCAATGGTCAGATGGTAACTGGTAAGACTACTGTTACTAAAGATGGTGAAGATTACTACTACTACTTCGATAAGACTACAGGTCGCGCTGTTACTGATATCGTTAAAGACGGTGTTGTATATGGCCATGACGGTGAGAGAATCGATGCTGAGGATGGCAACACCAACGCAATCGTAACTCTTGATCATGATACTTACTACAACAAGAAAGTTAACGGTACAACTTGCGAGTACATCAAAGCTGGTAGCCGTGTTATCGTAAGCTCTACTGGTAAACTGAGAACTTCCGGTACTGTTAAAGTTGACGGTGTTAAGTGCCAGGTAAATGCATCTGCTGATGGTAACTGGAACGTTGCTGAGGATGTTGAGTAATTAATTTTTTCAACTACAGTAAAAAAGGGGCTGTGAAAAGACATAGCCTATAAAAAAGAAGGACCAAGGATTCATAATGAATCCAAGGTCCTCTTTTTGTGTTAAAATTAATCTGCAATGAAAAAAATAACACGTACTTATTCTAACCCAAAACAGGCAGTTTTGCCAATACTAATTCAAGATTATCTGGACATTTGTGATCCGGTGCTGACATTTGATCGATTTATGGGAGAAATCGATTTGGAGAAATACCTGAAGGAAATCCCGAAACATGAGGTGGGAAGACTTCGGTATAACCCGGTCAGTATGCTGAAAACAATCCTGTTCGGATTTATGACAAATGGATATGTCTCTCTTCGTGAGCTGGAAGACAGCTGCAAAGTGAATCTAAGGTTCATGTATCTGATGGATCATGAAGTCCCATCCTATCGGACTTTTGGATATTTTATCAATGAGATACTCAGCGATTCTATTGAGAAACTATTCTGTGATATCAATCAAAAAATTTTTGAGAAAGAACATACGGACCTGCAACATTTATATATTGACGGTTCTAAGTTTGAAGCCAACGCAAACAAGTATTCCTGGGTATGGAAGAAAGCGACTGAAAAATCCAGATACCGCCTGTTTGAGAAGATCACTTCCCTGTTTCAGGAAATTAATCTTGAGCTTCAATACACGGGGATAAAGTTCAGTATTAATACGGAATACTCGCCAGAATACTTAAAGGAAGCCGCATCGAAATACGTAGAAATCTGGCAGTTGGATGAAACAACGTTTGTCGCTGGTAAAGGACATCGAAAGTCAGTCCAGCAGCGCCATTATGAAAAACTTAAGGAATATCTGTCAAAGCTGAATGAATATGTAGAAAAGATCCAAATCTGTGGAGATGGACGCAATAGCTATTCCAAGACTGATCATTCCGCTACTTTCATGCGAATCAAAAAGGACTATATGGGAAATGACCAGCTGCTCCTGGCGTATAATGTCCAGGTTGGTGTGGCGGATGAGTATATAGCGGTTGTTGATGTGAACCAATACCGTTCAGATATGGACTGTTTCATCCCCCTCATGAATAAGTTCCATGATATTTATGGATTCTACCCCAAATATCCGGTAGCGGATGCCGGTTACGGCTCGTATAATAACTATATTTTCTGTGAACAGAATGGGCTGGAAAAATATATGAAATTCCCAATGTTTAAGAAAGAAACCACTGACAAAAACTATCATGAAGACCCATTCCGGGCAGTTAATTTCAAGATCGACGGAGATGGAAAAATGCGGTGCCCTAACGGAAAGGGATTTCATTTGCAGTACCGTAAGGCAATAAAAGGAAACGCGTATGGACGGGAAGAGGAAATCTATCAGTGCGAAGACTGCAGTGGATGTCCTTACGCAGAAAAATGTAAAAAGGGAGAAGGAAACCGTACCGTGCGTGTCAATCAGGAACTAACAAAGATGCATCAGGAAGTGATTCAAAACCTTGAGAGTATCCAGGGTGCGCTGCTTAGAATGAACCGTTCCATCCAGGCAGAAGGTACTTTTGGTATTATAAAAAATGACCGCTGGTATAAACGGATTGTGCGAAGAGGGATAAAATCCGTTCAACTTGAAGTATACCTTGTTTCACTGGGACACAATCTTTATAAATTCCACAACAAACAGATGAAAATAAAATCAGCTGCATAGATTTGAAAATCAACAAATTTATGGGGTAAGGGGGAAATGCGCTTTTAGAGACTACTTCGTTTATAATTTTTTAGTCTAAAAGAGCGTGTAAAAAATGATTTCTCATTTTTTCACACGCCCAATCTGCACAAGCAATCTCCTCATCTTTATTCAATCTTAATACGTCGCAAATGTCCCTTATCCGCTCTTAAAATCTCCGGCTGTATAATATAACCACCACAAAAATAAGGAGCTGCCTTTATGCCGGAAGAGATCATTCGTCGAAAGCGCCGCCTTTCGTCTTTTCAAATTATCATATTAGGTTTTGCCGGGGTCATTCTGCTCGGAGCGCTGCTGCTGATGCTGCCGATTTCCACGACTGGAGGGAATGTAACTCCATTCAATGAAACGCTGTTTACAGCAACCTCTGCCGTCTGCGTGACAGGGCTTGTGGTGCAGGATACAGGCAGCTACTGGTCAACCTTTGGGCAGGCGGTTATTCTGGCGCTGATCCAAATTGGTGGTCTTGGTGTCGTAACCGTAGCAGCATCGTTTGCGCTGTTGTCCGGGCGAAAAATCTCTCTGATGCAGCGCAGCACCATGCAGGATGCAATTTCAGCACCAAAGGTCGGCGGAATCGTCCGCCTGACACGCTTCATCCTGCGAGGGACGTTTCTGATTGAGCTGCTGGGGGTGCTTGCCGTGCTGCCGGTATTCTGCCGGGACTATGGATGGCGCGGCGTCTGGATGGCGGTATTTCATTCCATATCTGCTTTTTGCAACGCCGGGTTTGATATTCTTGGGACAGAAAGCAACCGCTATCCATCTCTTACCGGCTACGCGGACAGCCCGGTAATCAATATCACGATTATGCTGCTGATCGTGATTGGCGGCATTGGATTTCTGACGTGGGATGACATCTTCGAAAACAAGTGGCGGTTTCATCGCTACCGAATGCAGAGCAAGGTGATTCTCGTCACGACAGGTCTTTTGATTTTTCTGCCTGCTGTGTTTTTCTTCTTTTCAGACTTTTCCGCGCTTCCCGCCGGAAACCGGCTGCTGGCATCCTTTTTTCAGTCCGTCACGCCGAGGACAGCGGGCTTCAACACGGTAAATCTATCCGCGATGTCCGGTGCGTCGCAGGGCGTGATGATCCTTTTGATGCTCATCGGCGGTTCTCCGGGTTCTACAGCAGGCGGCATGAAAACAACGACGCTGGCGGTCTTGATTGCCAATGCCACTGCGACCTTCCGCCAGCGCGATAGTGCCCAATTTTTCGGACGCAGAGTCGATTGCAGCGCCGTCAAGACCGCCGCGACCATTCTGACGATGTACTTGGTGCTGTTCTTTGGCGGTGCTGTCTTTATCAGCGCATATGAGAATCTTCCGCTGTCTGCCTGCCTGTATGAAACGGCATCGGCGGTCGGGACGGTGGGATTGACACTTGGTATTACACCGCAGCTGCGCATTCCATCGCAAATGGTGCTGATCACGCTCATGTATCTGGGCAGAGTCGGCGGTCTTACCCTCATTTATGCGGCACTTTCCAGCAAAAAAGTGGGGAATGCAAGGCTGCCTCAGGAAAAAATTATGATTGGATAAGGAGCCTTTTCAGATGAAAAACATTCTATTGATTGGCACAGGCCGCTTCGGACGGCATATCGCAGTACAGCTTTCTCAGCTGGGGCATCAGGTCATGGCGGTCGATACAAACGAGGAACGAATCAATGATGTGCTGCCATATGTCACCAACGCACAAATTGGCGACAGTACAAACGCGGAGTTTCTTCGCTCTCTTGGCATCGGAAATTTTGACGTCTGCATCGTGACCATCAGCGGTAATTTTCAGAACTCGCTGGAAACCACCTCGCTGCTGAAGGAGCTGGGTGCAAAGTGCGTGGTATCGCGTGCCGAGCGTGATGTGCAGGCGAAGTTTCTGCTTCGCAACGGTGCAGACCATGTAGTCTACCCGGAAAAGCAGGTGGCAAAATGGGCAGCGATCCGATACACTGCCGACCATATTTTCGACTACATAGAGATCGACGAGCAGCACGCCATTTTTGAGGTGGAAGTACCAGAAGGCTGGGTCGGGAAAAGCATTGGCGAACTGAATATCCGCAGAAAGTTTGGAATCAACATTCTTGGCATCAAGCATTCGGGAAAAACCGACGTATCCATTACGCCAGATACGGTGCTGTCCGGGGAAATAACGATTTTAGCATTGGGTGAATACAAAGCGCTGCAAAAGTGCTTCCGAATCTGAACGGACGGTGAGGGTATGTGGAAGATGTCGTTTTGATTGTCGGAACATCTCTGATATTCCTGTTTGGCTGGTTTCTGATGAAGCGGCTGGATCGCTTTCTGGACGAAAATCAGAAGCGAATCGAGGAAGAGACCGAACAGCAGCCGGAGCCATGTGTTTGGCTGAACGGAGATAATTCTCCCGACGAACTTGAGGAAACGCTTTCCCGGTTTCGCAGCAGTCATGCCCATGTAGAAGTCGTGATCTATGATTCAGAGCAAATTTCATTTCCAAACAACGAATCCGATTGGGCGCAGTAGAAACCTTCACATTTTGGTGCTATAATATCGTTTAAGAGGGGTGGTGAAAATGTGCAGAACAAAGGAAGCGAACTGCCAAAAGAGCATATTCTTGTGTGCCTGTCCTCGTCTCCATCCAATGAACGCATTGTGCGAATGGCAGGGAAAATGGCACAGGCATTTAGTGGCAGCCTTACCGCGCTTTACGTGCAGACACCCGGAGACGCTGATATGAATGCGGAAGATACCGTTCGCTTGCAGGCGAATATGCGTCTGGCTCAGCAGCTTGGCGCAGAGATCGTCACAACGCATGGTGAAGATGTGGCAACACAGATCGCGGAATATGTGCGGCTCTCTGATGTGACCAAAATTGTGATTGGGCGAAGCGGCGTACAGCGGCGGCATTTTTGGAGTGAACCGACGTTGACAGAACGGCTCATTACGCTTGCACCAGAGGTAGACATTCATATCATTCCGGATGTGGAAGCCTATAAGAACTACCGCGGGAAACGGCTGCTTACCCTCCGTCCGGCATTTCCGACCGTCTGGGATCTGCTTCTGACCATTGGGATTCTGGCAACTGCGACGGTCATCGGATGGGCCTTTCTGCGACTTGGCTTTGCAAATGCCAATATCATCATGGTTTACCTGCTGGGGGTGCTTCTGACTTCCGCTTTTACCAGCGGATATACCTGCGGTGTGCTGTCCGCTTTTTTGAGTGTCATCCTGTTCAATTATTTTCTAACGGAACCTCGGCTGTCTTTGGCAGCCTATGGCAGCAAATACCCAATAACCTTTGCCGTCATGTTTGCAGCGGCGCTTTTGACCGGTACGCTTGCCGCAAAGCTCAAAGCCCACGCGCAGCTATCCGCGCGGGATGCCTATCGGACAAAACTCCTTTTTGATATGAACAGGCAGCTTCAAAAGGCGGAAACACCGGATGAGGTCTATCAGATGACCGCGACGCAGATACAGAAGCTCATGAAACGGGATGTTTTGATTTATCCGGCACAAGGCGACGCGCTGCTGGATGGGAATGTTTATCCGGCAGACGGAAGCAGTCCATACAGCCTCCCGGATACTGACCAGGAACAGGACGTGATTCAATGGGTCTGGCAAAACCGAAAGCGTGCTGGCGCAACGACGCAAAACTTTCCAAAGGCAAAACGGCTGTATCTTGCCATTCGTACCGGGCAGCAGATTTACGGTGTTGTCGGGATTCCGATGGAGAAGCAAACGCAGCCTGACGCATTTACATCCAGCGTGCTGTTTTCCATTCTTGGCGAGTGCGCTCTGGCGCTGGAAAGCCTGCGCAACGCCGAAGAAAAGGAAAAAGCCGCCGTCCTTGCAAAGAACGAACAGCTTCGTGCAAACCTTCTGCGTTCAATTTCCCATGACCTTAGAACCCCGCTGACCTCCATTTCCGGCAACGCGGATACGCTGCTGCACAGCTATAACGTGCTGGATGAACAAACGCGGAAACAGATTTTTACGGACATTTATGACGATGCACAATGGCTGACGGGACTGGTTGAGAACTTGCTTTCCATTACGAAAATTGTAGACGGCAGCGTAAAGCTGCGCCTTTCTGATCAGGTCGTGGATGACATCATATCGGAAGCACTCAGGCATATTGACCGAAGAGCGGCAGAACATCACATCACAGTAGATTGCGGAGACGTACTGTTGCTGGTACGGATGGACGCAGGACTCATCATGCAGGTGCTTATCAATCTGGTGAATAACGCAGTCAAATATACTCCAGTTGGCTCTAACATCCAGATCACGGCAATCCCACGAGAAAATATGGCTGAAATATGTGTCAGCGATAACGGTCCCGGTATTCCGAATGAACTGAAGGAACGTGTTTTTGAAATGTTCTTTACTGGGGGCAATCCAATTGGCGACAGCCGCCGAAGTCTTGGACTTGGACTTACGCTCTGTCAAACCATTGTTCATGCACATCATGGTGAAATGACGTTGAAAGACAATTCGCCGCATGGCTGCATCTTTTCCTTTACAATACCACTTAGTGAGGTGAACTTAAATGAATAAGCCGCTCATCCTCGTTGTAGAAGATGATACCCCGGTGCGAAATTTAATAAC
>ERZ773115.3146-NODE-3146-length-11785-cov-2.662745_pt1 | contig 11785 bp, 8 predicted proteins | sample MGYA00511116_ERZ773115 | MGnify/ENA primary metagenome ERZ773115 (study PRJEB29015, sample SAMEA2737869) | human gut metagenome | biome: human gut; feature: human-associated habitat; material: faeces | place: China | collected 2012 ... | reverse complement strand
CTGCTCTCCCATATTTGCTTTATTTTTGATACCTATTTTCACACTTTTCTCCATCTACTGCTTTTCAATCTTCTCCGCCAGATCATTCAAATACATCCACCGCTCCATCTTGGCATCCAGCTCGCTTTCAGCCTGTGCCTTGCGATCCATCAGTTCTTTCAGTTTCACAAAATCGCTGGCAGCTTTCTCCATCTGGACGTCCAGATCTGCGATCTCTTCTTCCAGCTTCTCGATCTGGCTCTCGATCACATCCCAGTCCTTCTGCTCCTGGTAGGTGAAACGCAGCTTTTTGGGGCCGCCGTTCCAAGTCTTTTTGGATGATTTGGAGTCCTCCTCGGATTTTTCATCCTTTGATTTATCTGATTTGACGCCTGCCTTCGGATTCCCAGCTTCCATCGCCTCAGCCTCTACCTCTTTCCGCAGCACCGCCGCCTGATAATCGGTGAAACCGCCCTCATACTGGGTGATCTTGCCGTTGCCCTCGAAAGCAAAGATCCTCCGCACGATACGATCCAGGAAATACCGGTCATGGGATACGGTGATCACAATGCCCTGGAAGGAATCCAGGTAGTCCTCCAGAATCGTTAAGGTGCGGATATCCAGGTCATTGGTAGGCTCGTCTAAAAGCAGTACATTTGGCGCATCCATCAGGATCCGCAGCAGATACAGTCTCCGCTTCTCACCGCCAGATAAACGGTCAATGGTGGTGTACTGGACGCTGGATGGGAATAAGAAACGCTCCAGCATCATGGAGGCACTGACACTTCCATCCTTCGTTTGTACATACTCTGCCACATTTTTGATGTAATCGATCACCTTCAGGCTCTCATCCATGGCTTCATTTTCCTGGGAGAAATAGCCCATTTTCACGGTCTGGCCGATCTCGATGGTTCCGCTGTCCGGCTGTACCCATCCAGCGATCATCTTCATCAGCGTGGACTTGCCGCTGCCATTGGGGCCGATGATTCCAACCCGGTCATTTTTCAGGAAAATATAGGTGAAATCTTTTATTAACGTCTTATCTCCATATGCCTTACACAGATGATCCAGCTCCACAGTCGTCCGTCCCAGTCTGCTGGAAATAGACTCCAGTTCCATACTCTGGTCAAGCTCCGGGCCTTTCTGGTCACGCAGAGCCTCGTATCGCTGGATATGGGCTTTCTGCTTGGTAGAACGGGCTCTTGCGCCACGCTTCATCCACTCTAACTCCACCCGTAAAATAGACTGGCGTTTCCGCTCCGATGCCTGAGCCATGTCCAGGCGCTCAGCACGCATCTCCAGATAACCCTCATAATTGGTCTGATAGCTGTAAAACTTGCCCTTATCAAGTTCTACGATCCGGTTTGCCACACTGTCCAGGAAATAACGGTCATGGGTGATCATCAGGATCGCGCCGCGGAATTTCTTCAGATGATCTTCCAGCCAGTCTGCCATATCACTGTCTAAATGGTTGGTTGGCTCGTCCAGGATCAACAGATCCGTGTCCGCCATCAGCGTACTGACAAGCGCCACCCGCTTCCGCTGTCCGCCTGACAAGGTCTCTACCTTGGCGTCAAAATCATAGATGCCGACCTTTGTCAGCATGGTCTTCGCCTGACTCTCCATATCCCAGATGTGGGGATGGCCTTCATTGTCCCGGAGAATGCTCTCGATGATGGTATCACCCTCCGTAAATTTCGGGTTCTGCGGCAGATAACGCATATCCAGGTTTCTTCCTCGCACCACAGTTCCCTTGTCCGGCTCCTCTATACCGGCCACGATTTTTAATAAAGTAGATTTGCCGGTTCCATTGATGCCGATCAGACCGATCTTCTCCCCTTCATTGATGGAGAAATCTGTATCGTCAAAGATCAACCGTTCCGTATAAGATTTGGTCAGATGTTCAATGGTCACTAAATTCATGAGATCACCAGCTCCACAGGACAGTGATCAGAGCCCGTCACTTCGGTATGAATGGATGCGCTGACCAGACGCTCCTTCAGACACTCTGATACACAAAAATAGTCGATACGCCAGCCGGCGTTTTTCTCTCTGGCCTTAAACCGGTAAGACCACCAGGAATATACCCCTTCCGTATCCGGGTAAAAATAACGGTATGTGTCAATAAATCCAGCCGCTAAAAGATCCGTAAATTTCTGCCGCTCCTGATCTGTAAAACCGGCATTGTTGCGGTTGGTTTTCGGATTTTTCAGGTCGATCTCCTCATGGGCCACGTTTAAGTCTCCACAGAAGATCACAGGCTTTTTCTGCTCCAATCCCTTTAAATAGGCTAAAAATGCGTCCTCCCACGTCATCCGGTAGGAAAGTCTCGCCAGCTCACTCTGGGAATTAGGCGTATAGCAGGTCACCACGTAATAATCCGCAAATTCCGCCGTGATCACACGTCCCTCCTGATCATGCTCCTCGATCCCGATGCCATAAGCAACGGAAACCGGCTCTTCCCTGGTAAATAATGCCGTACCGGAATAGCCCTTTTTCTTGGCATAATTCCAATACTGGTGATAACCCTCTAAGTCCAGCTCGATCTGGCCCTCCTGAAGCTTGCTCTCCTGGATACAGAAAATATCCGCATCCATCTCCTTAAAATAATCTAAAAACCCCTTGCCTACACAGGCCCGAAGTCCGTTAACATTCCAGGAAATCATCTTTTTCATAAATCAAATGGTCTTCCTTTCTATTTGAACTTTCGAAATTGAATCAATCATTTTTAGTATATCACAAAACATTTTAATATTCTATGAGAACAAAACATAAGCGTTCGTTTTTCTGGCACTGACTGCTCATGCCTCCAAACGAACGCCTATATCTTATCTTCTCTTAATTTTGATTACTTGGACTGATAAATCATTGCTTCCTGCAATGCCAGAATCATCATCGCCTGACCATATGTCATCGGATAACATGGAATATTTTTATAAAAGTCCTCATCCAATCCAATCGGTGTTCCATAAGAAACCTGAAGAACCGTTCCACCAGCATCAATGTATGAATCTAAATTTCCCAATGCCTTATCAACAACCACCTGATATTCTTCCATTTTCAAATATCCGCTGCGGATTCCATGCATGATACCTGCCAAAAATCCCGAACTAGCGGATAATTCCAGATAAGTATCCGCATCATTGATCACCGTATGCCATAAACCGGTTTCTTTATCCGCATACTTTTTCAGCGCCGCCGCCTGATTTCTATAAACCGACAGGAAATACCGTTTCAAACTCTCATCAACTGGAATCGTCTCCAGATAATCCATCAATACAATGGTATACCAGCAATTTCCTCTGCCCCACAGAACTTCTCCATAATTATCATTTCGTTTAAAATTAAATCCGTGATAAAACAGGCCCTCCTGTTTATTCAAAAGATATTTTATGTGCTGCAGAATCTGGAAATTCGCTTCATCAATATAGTCCTGACGCTTTAATAGGACCCCTGCTTTAGCCAAGAATAAGACCGTCATAAATAACGTATCAATCAGAATCTCATCTGCATTGGGATCTCCCGTGATCATATGCTGAAACAGTCCGTCACCTGTCCGGATTAATCCTCCATCTTCCATGATCCAACGGGCCCAATCCTTGATTTCCTTTAAATACCCATCCTTTCCAGTCTCCTCATAAAGACACAGAAGCGTAAGCATCGGAGCCGTTGTATTAACATTATGCTCTGGAAGTCCCTCTGCGATTCTGTCATCATACCAACGAATCAGAAATTTTAAAATATCTTCATCTTTTGAAGTCTTATAATACCGGAACAATCCGTACAGACCAACTCCCTGAGGCCATTCCCATGCCTCCATATCCAGCAGACTGATCGGATATTTTTCCTGAATTCCATTCTGCTTCATGTTCATCATCCGGTCAGAAACCCGTCTTAAAACAGTCTCATAATTCTCCCTATTCATGTTCTGCCCCCTATCTTTTTACACCTTTCCAATCAAGCGGATAGTGAACCGTTTCTTCTCCATTTACCGTAAAAGTTCCATCGATATTCACATCCAGAACCCTTGCCCCATCGGTTACTGCCACATGGTCTCCATCATCCTGAATTGTAATATCTTTTAAATGCGCGACAAATTTCTTCAAATCACGATATTCTGATTTTGCACCTACACAAATCACCCAGACATTATTCCGTCCTTTACTTACCAATTCCCGGTATGCAGTAACTCCTTTTTCTACCAATTGACAGCCATTCAAAGCCTTTACTCCGATATATGCCTCATCTTTTTCTGCTGCCGCAAGATCTGACTCCAGGATATAGGCTTCAAATTCACCAAGCGGCATATATGCATGGGTAAAATCAATCCGGTTCTCCTTAGAAATACGGTAAACCATCACTGCCAGGTCTTTATCCTGAACAGCCAGCGGCAGCTCCCCATTTCCAGCCCAGAAATTAGGACGTCCTGTTCCATACGGCTGAACCTCTCCCGGATGATTGACAAACGCCTGTGCCGTAGAATCAATGGCTGCCTGTACGATATGCTCCTGATATCCTTTCTTAAACGGTTTGTACTGAACTGCTGTTGACAATACCACATCCTGATTTTTATATAAATACAGGTTTACATGTCTCTCATATCCCTGTGTATTCATAAAAATCATATTCTCTTTCGGATTGATATTCTCCCGGTATTCCTCCGGTGCTGTATAATCACTTACCGCCAACGCGATACTGCCTGCACCGTCACAGTTCAGATGACCTACATTATAAAGAATGTATAATAATGTTGTGATTCCGGTGTTATCATTTCCCTTTAATTCTTTCTCATAAGTTCTTCCAAAACTTGTCATGACAACCCCTTTATGGGCATTCATAGTAATGCTGTACGCCACCATATCCAATGCTTTTTTCGCTTTTTCATGTAGTGGAGTATCCTTATCTGTCAGATTATAAAGGAATCCAAATCCATGTACATCAATCGGAATATACGCATTGGAATTCCACTCGGTCACAAACTCTTCAAAGAAAGCATCAAACCATCCATTTAACAGTTCTTCTCCATGTTGTTTTACCTCTTGGCCAATCCGTCCACTGTTGGTAAATACCTGTTTCGGGAAATAACTTCCCGCTAAATACTGACAGATGTGGAACAGTAACGCATGATTTTCACTGAAAAACCACATCACATCATCGCCAGGTTCATCAATCCAGTATCGATAGTTGACTGCCGCTTTTTCAATCTCTTTTCTGGCTGTCTCCGACAGATCTTTATAAAATTTTTTATAAATATACAAAATCACAATAAAGCAAAAATCCGAACAATCTTCCCGCGCATTGACACCACCCAACATTTTCAGCAAAATCTGCTCCGCTTTCTGGATATCGGTTCCTGTCTGGAACATGGCAGCTGCTTTGTAGATATTATCTGCACCATATTCACACAAGATATCCAGAAATTCCTTCCGGCGTTCTTCTATCTTTTCGCTGCCTTTCTGCTGCAACTTCTTCCAGACAATCTGGCAGCCGATATTCCGGTTGATTCCCACTTCACCATCCTGCATATGGAACAGAAAATCCTTATATCCAGGTAAAATATCCTGGACATCCGCAATTGCCAGTTCCTTTCCCTCTGGAAGCAATGGGAAATGGATTCCCCCTTTCACTGTCATCCCGCTGGTGACCAGCATCTGAAGAATATCTCCGCTGTTGCTCGGTAAAAATACCTGCAACTCATCACTGTTATTCTGATCTATCAATTCCGTAGGTATCGACAGACTTATCTTTCCTTCTGAATACGATTCCCTGGTAAAATAGAGGTTTTCCAAAATTGACTCATACCGTTTTATTTTTCCTGCATCAGAATTTTCTGGCAACGGAAGCACCATTTTCGGAATCTGCGTGCCCTGATACCTCAGTCGGAAATAATAATCCGTATCCCGCTCTGCCAAGTCATCCAGACAGACTACCAGATGATTACATCCCTTTTCCAGATGAATCGTTACAGTTGTTCTTTTTACCAGATTTCTGGTAAATGGGATATAGTCTGTAACCAGAACATGATTATTCCAGATCGTCACTCCTCCACAAGTCTCAATCTCTAATTCCGTGTCCTCCTGATCCGGCATCCATAAATCTACATAACAGTACGTCCGGATATAAGTAGGACATTTATAGAAAAATGAAGCGTCGTATCCAATGTTGCCAAATGGGAAATACATTCTTGGCTTTCTGCTCTGGCCAAACACCTGAATTTCTTCATAAGTGTCATCCCCTTCTAACAGCAGCAACTCTGGTATATTTCCATCTCTTTTCTTCACAAATTCTTTCCGACATGGATTCTCATGAATGGCAAATCCTTTATCCAGCCATTCATTTACCTTGCCCTTCAATGTCGCGCGTTCAAATTTCTGTATTTGAGTAAATGTTCCAGTCGTCACAAAACGGTTAATATATTGTCCTCGAAAAAGAGGATATTCTATTGTTTTCATGTTCATTCCCCTTTTACTTTTCTACAAACGGAAAAACATCTTTCTCATTTTTATAAGCACTCCACCCCCTGTTTCCATCTGGATCTGGATTTCCAAAAGTCACAAAATCACACCAGCAATCAGCCATACGTTTCGATAAACGGTAATCTGCCTTTCCAAAGGGTCTGCTTCCTCTTTCACAGGTTTCAAATACATACCACAATTCCGCAGAGTGATAGGAACCCTGATACATTCCTTCCTGATTGGCTGGAGGCACCTGCTTAAACCGATACACCCACACTGGTTTTCTTCCTAATTCTTCCGCTTTAGAAGCAAATTTTTCCATTCCTTTTGCCAGATCTTCTGTACACATATCGTCTGCATTGCTTCCTACCAGATATGGAATATCCGCATACTGATTATTTCTTATTATTTCATCCAGTGTTCCCGGAAGAAGCCAACCATCTACTACCGGAGTAAATAACAATTTTCCCTGATATTTCATCTGAAACGCATCCGCTGCCTGACATAGTGTTTCAGCTGGTATCTGCCGCAGTTCTTTCAAGGACTTAACTCCCAGTTCTTCCACAAACTGCTCTCCTATTTTTTCTGCAGCATTCTGGACTGTTCCAATGGTCAGCGGGCTCTCATAACCGCCGCCACTCTGCATGACAGCACCACGGAATAATCCTGTGGTTAACGGAGAAGAAGCCAGAATCTGAACACTCATTGCCCCTGCGGACTGACCAATGATTGTCACTTTATCTGGATCGCCACCAAAATCAGCAATATACTGTTTCACCCATTTTAAAGCCTCAATCTGATCCCAGATTCCATAATTGCCACATATTCCGCCTTGTTCTTTGGCCAGCCATGGGTGACATAAAAATCCAAAAGCCGCCATCCGGTATTCAACGGACACCAAAATCACGCCACGTTTGCAAAAGCCAGCTCCATCGATTTCCACTTCCGTTCCGTATCCTTTTTGGAAACCTCCCCCATGAATCCAGACGGCCACCGGCAATTTCTCATCTGTCATTTTTGCCGGAGTCCAGATATGTAATTGCAGACTATCTTCTGAACGCGGATGCAGGTATTCTTTTGCAAAACAGAACTCTTTTCCCACCGCAGAATCTGGCTCAGGATTCTTCATCCACGGCCGGATTTTGGGACGGGTGCAGTCTCTGATTCCTTCAAAAGCCTCCGCTGAAACCGGAGGACAAAACCGCTTTTCCCCAACTGGAGCTTTGGCATATGGAATTCCATAAAAAATCGTATACTCTTCTTTTTCTATTCCCTGATACATTCCTTTTTTCGTTACTGCTATTTTCATACATTACTCCTTCAGACCAGAGGTTGCGATTCCCTGAATAAACTGCTTCTGGAAGATCAAAAAAATCACCAGAACAGGAACCATTGTAATAACCGACATTGCCAATAATCCATTCCAATCCACAGAAAATTCTCCTGAGAAAGATTTTAACGCCAACTGAACAGTATATAATTTGGAACTACGCAATACAATCAGCGGCCACATATAATCATTCCAACGCCACATAAAGTTAAAAATTACAAGCACACTGATGATTGGCTTTGCAATTGGAAGCATGACATTTTTCATGATCTGAAACTCACTTGCGCCGTCAATTCTCGACGCTTCCATCAGTTCGTCCGGAACAGACAGGAAAAACTGGCGAACCAGAAACACGCCTGTCGGTGTTGCAGCCGGAGGAATGATAACACCCGCTAACGTATTGTAAAGTCCAAACGCTTTTACCGTCTGAAAAATCGGAATCATCAACACTTCCAGCGGAAGCATGATTGTGGAAATAAAAATCAAAAATATAACATTACTGCCTTTAAAATCATACTTTGCAAATGCATATCCCGCCATGAAATTGATCACTGCCGCTAACGCCGTGGAACAGATGGTCACTATGGCACTATTTTTGAAATAAAGAATAAAATTTCCTTTTTCAAAAGCATCTTTATAGTTTTCCAAAGAAAAATGTTTCGGAAATAAGGTTGGCGGCCATGCAAATATTTCATTTCCGCCTTTAAAGGACGATAACACGATCCAAACAATCGGAAAAAGAAATACGATGCTGACAAGGACCGATAACACCAGAAGAATCATTTTGTTTATTTTCGCTCTAGTCATCGATTACTCCTCCTTTGCTAACCTTAAACTGCAAAATGGTAAACGTTGCCAGAATTACCATCAGCATGATCGACAAGGTACAGGCGTATCCCATGGAATATTCCTGAAATGCTTTTTCATATACATACTGGACCACAAATTTTGTTGCGCTGGCAGGTCCGCCTCCTGTCAAGGAAATCACCATTCCATAGGCCTTGAATAATCCTAAGAATCCTAAAATCATAACTAAAAAAGTAGTAGGACGAATCAATGGTAGCGTAATCAGAACAAATCTCTGAAATACATTGGCTCCATCAATCCGGGCCGCTTCATAATACGAAATCGGAATGCTTTGCAGTCCTGACATAAACATAATCATATAATAACCAGCACAGCTCCATATGGTTGCAATGATCACAACCGCAAACGCATGTTTTCCATCCATCAGCCACTCAACACTGTTTTTTCCCATTAATTCCAGAAGATAATTGATAATTCCTGTTGCGTCTCCAAAGATAAACTTAAAAGCTACACCGGTTACGATAAAAGAAATCATTGCTGGCCAATAAATAACCGCCCGAAAAAATCCCTTTCCAGGAATATCTTGAATCATTAAGTTCGCTAATAATAGGGAGATCAGCATAATCAACGGTAATGAAATCAATGCATATTTCACCGTTCTTCCAAACGACTGCCAAAATTTCGCATCATGAAATGCCTTTTGATAATTCGCTATTCCCACAAAAACAGGTGTTCCTACTCCCTGCCACTCTGTCAGTGAATAATAAACGCCGTAAATCGCAGGAATAATGATAAAACAAAGAAAAATCAATGTATTCGGCGCAATCAAAAAATATGGAAAGATTGTTTGCTGCAGTGATTTCACTCCTCGTCTTTTATTCCCTGAAGAACTCTTCTTATTTTTCATATTCACCCGACACCTCCTACTAAAGGTAAGAGCAGGTAAATCCCCTGCTCTTACGCCAATCCTATTTATTTGGAAAGATTTTCCGCTGCACCGTCAATTTCTGCCATACAGTCTTCTACAGAAATATTACCTGCGATATATTCTTTCACTGCGTTAATAATCACAGTATTGTATGCACTGGAAAAGTTTGCGTACTCCCAATCTAAAGTAGATAATGGTGTTGCCATTGCTGCATCCTCATTTAAGGTCGCAAACTCTTCACTTCCAAATGCATACTCCAGATTTGCGCCATCTAGACGTGGGCTGATATATAAGGAATCTGTATAATAAGAGGCAGCTTCTGCAGATGCTAAATATGCCAGAAGTTCTTTCGTTTCTTCTTCATATCCACTTCCCTGGAATCCCATAAATTGTTTGTAACCGCTACAATTTCCATGAGTGGTCTCATATGGAAGATACGTTACTCCCCACTCAAAATCCTTAATGTCATTATTATATGCTGCAATTTTCCAGGATCCGCCAATATGTGCTGCTGCCTGACCAGATACAAATAAGTTGGTTGCGTCTTCGCCGCCAAGCCAGATGGATTTGACCCAGGTTCCATCATCAAAACTTGCTTTTGTAAATTCCAATGCCTTTTTTGCTTCCTCAGAGGTAAATACTGGCTGTCCGTCTTCTAAGAAATGTCCGCCAAATTCATACAAAATGTTGGACCATCTCTGGGAAGTCGCATCCAATGCTAAACCATAACGTACATCGCTGCCTTCCACAACTTTCTTCAGTGCCGCATTAAACTCTTCCCATGTCCAGCACTGATCAACACTTTCTGGAACACTAACTCCTGCTTTTTCAAAAGCTGTCTTGTTATAGATCAATCCGGTAATGGAAGCCTCTGCTGGAATTGCATGGATTTTGCCATCCAGAATAATACTGCTGTTGGATTTCATAGATTCCGGATAATCTGCGAAAAATGTATCCACTCCGCCTAACGCATCTGTCAGATCCAGTGCAACATCCTTAAATAGCACAGAACCCGTAACTCTCGCTAATGCTGGAGCTTCACCACCAGTGATTGCCATCATCAGTTTTTCATTCAAATCCGCATATGGTACTTCTACTAATTCAACTTTGATACCTGGATGGGATTCCTCATATCGATCCAGCACCTTACGCATAGCTGTGGTTTCATCCCCATCTGCAAACCACATAAACTCTAAAGTTTTCTCTTCTGTTGGAGCTCCGCTATCTTCTTTTTTCTGATCAACAGCTGCCTCTGCCTTGGTTCCTTCTGTCTTTGCTGCTTCTGTCACAGTAGTACCGCTTCCCCCATTTCCACAGCCAGCCAGCAATGACGCCATAACTGTTAAACTCATCATGATACTAATGCTTCTTTTTTTCATTCTTTTCTCCCTTCTTTTGTGTTCCACGTAGATTTCTTATGTTTTTATTATAAACAACGCCAAAATCAAAAAACAGTGCAAAATTCTTACCTTTACAGATAAAATTTTTACACTGTTTTTTAATATCATCATTTGTTTTTATAAAATTGTTCCCGATACTGTTTTAAGGAAAATCCAGTCTCTCTCTTGAACACCCGTTCAAAATAGTGGCTGTCCGAAAATCCACATTGACTGGCAATCTCCTGGTTTTTCACTCCTGTTGTGGTCAGTAGTAATTTTGCCTGATCGATACGCCTTCTTAATACATAATTGGAGAAATTTTCCTGGAATTTTTCTTTAAAAAGCCTGCTGATATAAGAAGCATTCATATCCAACTGATCTGCAATCGTCGTCAGGCTAAAATCTTCATTCACATATTCTCTTTCCACAATCGTCTTGATCTTTCCCACAACTGATTGGTTACTTTCCGCATACTCGCAGATCATGTTTAAATAGTTTTCCATCCGCCCAATGATCGTCTGACAGCTCTCAAATTGCGGTAAAATTCCTCCTGTCTCTACGGAAGGCTTTTCACTCATACCGATCTGCGTCGCTGAAATCGTTGCATTCCGATAAAGTTCTCGGAAAGCATTCATCGCTTCCTGACGTGTATTCAAATGGGAAATCCATCTCTTCCATTTTTCAAATTCTCCTTTCATTTCCGTTGTATTTCCATGCCGCACATAATGCAAAAGCCGCTCTTTATCTGGCTCATAAATGCAAATGGATGATACCGTTTCTCTGGCAATCACTCCCCGTTTTTTACAAAAAAATGCTTTCTCCAACCATTTTTGACATTGCTCATACCGCTCATGTACATCGGACAGATCTCTAAAGCAATCACTGACCGTTGCAATCGGCATTCCAT
>ERZ773115.3144-NODE-3144-length-11788-cov-2.763999_pt1 | contig 11788 bp, 10 predicted proteins | sample MGYA00511116_ERZ773115 | MGnify/ENA primary metagenome ERZ773115 (study PRJEB29015, sample SAMEA2737869) | human gut metagenome | biome: human gut; feature: human-associated habitat; material: faeces | place: China | collected 2012 ... | reverse complement strand
GATTACGATGTCCTCTCCCAAAATGTGGGAGGTGTGATCGTTCGTGTCCATAGTGGGGCTCAAGCTAAAAAGGAAAATGCAGCAACCTACTTAAATGGTCTGGATAAATCTTTTAAAACCCATATCCAAGAATTCCAAAAACGAAATATCCCTGTCGCAGTCTATGCTTATGTCGCGGCTAAGGATAAAAAAGAAATGGAAAAAGAAGCAGAGGAATTTTACAAGGCTGCTTCTCCTTACAAACCGACCTACTATTGGTTAGACGTTGAGGAAAAAACCATGAAGGATATGAACGCAGGTGTTGAAGCTTTCCGAGCAAAACTACAAGCTTTGGGTGCAAAAAATATTGGACTCTATATCGGAACTTACTTCATGGAAGAACATAGTATCTCCACTGATAAATTTACGGCTCTTTGGATTCCTACTTATGGATTTGATGATGGCTACTATAATGCTGCACCAGATACCAACACGGAATACGACTTGCATCAATATACCTCTCAAGGGCAATTAAATGGATTCTCACACTACTTGGATCTCAACCAAATTGCTCCGACGCAAGACCAAGAAGCGATTTATCGGAAACTTTTCAAGGTACAAAAAGATAACTCTTCCTCATAGCCTTAAAACAGCAGATCAAGTGGTTTTCACTTTTTCTGCTGTTTTCTATTTTTCAGGAGAAGGCAATATTGCCGCTATTATATGTTATAATGGTCTAATGAAATCTGATTTTGTAGAGAAAAAGAGAAAAGGAGAAAGCCATGGCAAAAAAAAATAAAGTAAAAAAAACCTTGGTCGAGCAGATCTTGACAAAAGCAAAAATTGAGCACGTAGGCCTACAAATCAACGCTTTAGAAGGGATCTTACCAGAAGGGATTGATCGCTCTACTATTTTCAAAACCCTAGCTCTCAAAGGAGATAAAACGGGGCCCGTGATTGGGATCATTCCTATTACGGAGCATCTTTCAGAGAAAAAATTGGCCAAATTATCGGGAAATAAGAAAGTGGCTATGATTCCTCAAAAGGATCTCGAAAAAACCACAGGTTATATTCATGGTGCCAATAATCCGGTGGGCATTCGTCAAAAGCATCCTTACCCTATTTTTATCGATGAATCGGCCCTTCAGTTAGAGAGCATGATCGTATCTGCTGGGGAAATCGGCCATAGTATTCAAATCAAACCACAACTTCTAGCAGACTTCGTACAAGCGACTTTTGCAGATATTTTAGAATAATGACAGACAAGGAGACAAGATTGTGAAACTATATTTTATTCGACACGGACGGACAGAATGGAATGAAGAAGGACGTTTTCAGGGATCAAATGGCGATTCTCCGCTGTTACCAGCCTCTATTCATCAGCTTGAAAAATTAGGAAAGCACCTAGCTAGTGTTCCTTTTGATGCAGCCTTTGCAAGTGATCTGCCACGAACAGTCCATACCGCACAGATCATCCTCGATCAATTGGAGACACCTCTAGAATTGCAAGCAACGCCTGCTCTTCGTGAGTGGAATTTAGGAAAACTGGAAGGTGCTAAAATTTCTACCATTTCCGCTATCTATCCCCAACAAATGGATGCCTTTCGCCATAACCTAGCCCGCTTTCAAAATGAAATCTTTGATGCAGAATCTGTCTATGAAACGACCAAACGTACCTGTGATTTTGTAAAAAGCCTGAAAGGAAAAGAGCTCGATACTGTTCTCATCGTTGGACATGGGGCTAATTTGACAGCTTCTATTCGAACCTTGCTTGGTTATGACACAGGAGAACTCCGCAAAAATGGCGGACTAGATAATGCCAGCGTGACGATTCTGTCAACAGATGATTTTGAGCACTATCACTTAGACACTTGGAACGACACCTCTTATATGGAAGACTAAAAAACACTGATCTTGCGATCAGTGTTTTCTTTTAGCTTATTTCATAGTTGGGAAGAGTAGGACGTCGCGAATTGTTGTTACATTGGTCAACAACATAACGAGACGGTCAATACCAATTCCAAGTCCACCTGTTGGTGGCATACCATATTCAAGGGCTTCAACATAGTCATAGTCGATGCCTGTAGCCTCGTCATCTCCCAATTCTTTGGCACGCGCTTGCGCTTCAAACCGTTGCAATTGATCGATTGGATCATTCAATTCCGTGAAGGCATTGGCATACTCTTTGGTCATGATGAAGAGTTCGAAACGGTCAGTGAAGCGTGGATCTTCTGGATTTTTCTTAGCCAATGGAGATACTGCTACTGGGTGACCGTAAACAAAAGTTGGTTGTGTCAAGGTTTCTTCAACGAATTCTTCGAAGAAGGCATTGATAATTTGTCCCACTTCTGTGTAGTGTTTTTCAACTGGTACATGTTTTTCGTTTGCAAGTGCTACAGCTTCTTCAAAGGTCATGTCTTGCCAGAAGTCAACACCTGTGATTTCTTTGATCGCATCAACCATGTGAACCCGTTTGAATGGTTCGTTGATTTTGATTTCTGTTCCTTGGTAGTCAATTGGACCATCACCATGGACCGCTTTCGCAGCATGTTGGATAATGCCTTCAGTTAAGTCCATGATATCGTGGAAGTCAGCGTAAGCTTGATAGACTTCGATCGAAGTGAATTCAGGGTTGTGAGTGGCATCCATACCTTCGTTACGGAAGATCCGTCCGATTTCGTAAACGCGTTCCATCCCACCAACAATCAAACGTTTCAAGTGAAGCTCAGTCGCGATACGAAGCACCATGTCAATGTTTTGTGCATTGTGGTGAGTGATAAATGGTTTAGCAGCCGCACCACCAGCTTCATTGTGAAGCACTGGTGTTTCCACTTCAAGGAAGCCTTGACCATCTAAATAACGACGGATTTCAGAGATGATTTTTGAACGGGTTACAAAGCGTTCGAAGCTTTCACGGTTTGAAATCAAATCCAAATAACGTTTGCGATAGATGGTTTCAACATCTGAAAGTCCGTGGAATTTTTCAGGCAAGGGACGAAGGGCTTTTGACAAGTGAGTGATATGAGTTGCTTTAATCGAAAGTTCACCCATATCTGTGCGCATGATTTCCCCTTCAACACCAAGGAAATCACCAAGGTCTGCTTTTTTGAAGATCTCGTAGTTTTCTTCTCCAACTGCATCCTTACGAACGTAGATCTGAATTTGACCTTCACGGTCTTGAAGATGGGCAAAGCCAACCTTTCCTTTTCCACGTTTTGTTACAAGACGACCGGCAATAATAGCTGTTTCGTTCAAGTCGTGGAGTTGTTCTTTATCTAATTCTGAATATTTTTCTTTTAATTGACCTGAATTTGCAGTACGTTCGAATCGTTTCCCAAATGGATCGATTCCTTGTTCACGAAGGGCCGCCATTTTCTCACGACGGACAATCTGCTGGTCATTCAATTCTTCCATATGTTCAGTAGTCATTTGGAACCTCCTAAGTTATTCTCCCCTATTCTATCATATTTAGGCCAGAAATTCACTAATATTTACCAATTAAACAAAAATAAGATGGAAGAAAAAATGCAGCTTCTTGAATGAATACTCAAAAACATCTGAAGACCGTCGTTGACTGTCCAAATAGTTTGACCTGTATAAGACAAGGTTTCGACAAGCTATTCCAAAACAGCATCAAAAAGGAGCGTGGAGAATCTTAAGCAATTCATCCTGACCCGCTCCTATTTTTTTATTCATAACGCAGTGCTTCGATCGGATTTAACTTAGAAGCCTTATTCGCTGGTAAAATTCCAAAGATGATGCCTACAAAAGCAGAGAAAATAATACTGCCGATGGCGACATTTAAGGAAATAATCGGTGGTCCTTCTAGGGAGGCTGCTGCGAGTGTAGTAATCAAGCTATTCACACCATAAGCAAGGCCAAGTCCAATCAGCCCACCAATGATGGTCAAGACCATCGACTCAATCAAAAATTGAACCAAAATCTTACCTCGGGTTGCTCCCAATGCTTTGCGAAGACCGATTTCTCTCGTCCGTTCGGTAACAGAAACCAACATGATATTCATGACTCCAATGCCACCAACTAAGAGGGAAATCCCAGCAATAGCTCCGATGACTGATGTCATAATTCCTACTACTTTATTGGTTTCCTCTAGGATGCTATCCAAATTAAAGATTTGAAATTCTCCCTGGCGAACACCTGAAAGTTCTGTTAACTTTTGAGCAGCTTCGATCCCAACGGTTTTGATCTGTTTCACATCCGGCACATGGACGACAATATTTTGAATTTCATCCGTTCCGAATTCAGATGCCAGCTGGGTATTGGCCATCAAGGCACTTCCACCTGAGGAAGCTCCGTAAAGAGCTGTTCCTGCATTTGGATCCTTGAAAATACCAACGACGCGATAATTGTTATCCCCAACAGAGACCACCTGATTCAGTGGATTCTCCGTTCCAAATAATTGTTGGGCCAATCCTTCATCAAGGAGCACCACCCGGGAGAAATTACTATAGTCTGAAGGGGTTAATTTTCGTCCAGATAAGAGCTCAACCTTTTTGACAGAAAAATAGGTTTCATTTACCCCTTGGATGTTTACCCCTTCTGCTTTTTTCTTTTGAAAAGCAATGGTTGCATTGGAGGTATTGCTAACATAGTAACCATCGATGCCTTGAATCTTGGTTAATTCCTTAACCCAAGATTCTTGCACAACTGGTGGTGCTTCTTGGACTTGACCATCAACATCTTCAGCGTTTTCCCCATCGATATCCGATGGAGCAGCCATCCCTCGGTCTTCAGCTGCAGGGCCACTTTCGCCTCCGCCTTCTCCTGTATCATCAGAAGGGCCAATATTGATCCCAGTCACATAGCCACTCTTGTTGGGAGAATAAGAGATTTGTACATACTCTTGGTCCTTGGTGAAGGTCTTGGTGACACCAGCTTTCATTCCATCTCCAAGAGCCATGATGACAACGACAGAAGCAACCCCAATAATGATCCCCACCATGGTCAAGAAAGACCGTAATTTATGGCTCATAATCGAGCTGATCGCAAATTTCCAATTTTGCATTAGGTCCCCCTTTCCAGCTTGCTATCTGAGGAGATCACTCCATCACGAATGACGATGCGACGATGCGCAAAGGCTGCAATTTCTGGCTCGTGTGTAACCATGATAATGGTTTTTCCTTCTTGGTTTAGCTTAGTTAACAAGTCCATTATTTGCTCCCCCGTCTTGGTATCTAGGGCTCCAGTCGGCTCATCTGCTAAGACGATGGCTGGCTGATTGACAAGGGCTCGGGCAATCGCAACCCGCTGTTTTTGACCTCCTGAGAGTTCTGAAGGCAAATGGTGCATGCGAGAATGGAGCTCTACCTTTTCAAGGTACTGCTCAGCTAATTCCTTCCGTTTAGCAGGATGAACTCCTGCATAAATGAGAGGCAGTTCCACATTTTGAAAGGCATTGAGCTTAGAGAGAAGAAAGAATTGTTGAAAGACAAAACCGATCTGTTCATTTCGAACACGTGCTAATTTTTTCTCACTGAGATTTCCAACCTCCTGACCTTCTAGAAAATACTCTCCACTGGTCGGGCGATCCAACAAGCCAATGACGTTCATCAAGGTCGATTTTCCTGAGCCAGATGGACCCATAATGGCCACAAATTCTCCCTCTTCGACTTCTAAATCGATGTCTTTTAAGACACGAAGTTCCTGATCCCCATTTTTATAGGTTTTATTGATTCCTTTTAGTTCAATCAATTTTGTCATATTTTCCGATCTCTTTTCCATCTTCCAGTTTCTCATTAGGATTCACAATAACTTGAGCATCTTTCTTCAAGCCTGACAAGATTTCCTGGTTTTCAGCATCGGCGTTACCAAGCGTCACTTTTACTTTCTTAGCCTTGCCATTTTCGACCGTCCATACATAGCTCGTATCCCCATCAGCCATGACACTTGTCACGGGAACAAGGGGATGTTGAGTAGAACTTTTGACTTCAATATTGACAGAAAAGCCTTGTTTGAGTTCCCCAATCTCACTGGTAATATCCACTGTGAATGGGTACTTGGCTCCACCGCTTCCTTGTGTTCCACCTGCTGCATTGGTGCCTGCTTGACCCGCGTCGGTCGGATAGTTGGCTACATAAGAAATCTTTCCTGTCCAGGTTTTATCCGGATAAACCTTGGAAGTGAGGACCACTTCCTGACCTTCAGAGATATTGGCCAAATTGTATTCAGACAATTCCCCTTTGACTTGTAAATTCCCGTTGCTCACAATGTGAACCAGAGTTTGGTTGGTCCCTGTAGTCGATTTTGAAACATCTTTATTGACTTCGACCACGGTACCATCTGTATTACTCCTAACTGTTGTCGCATCCAGAAGAGCCTTAGCCTTGTTCATATTATCGACCGCATCCGACTTGGCATCTCGTAAATCGCTAGCTTGAGAATCGACTGTTCGCTGGGTCTGCGAAGCTGATTTGGCATCTGCTTCTTCATCGCCTGTCGTATCAATGGTCACACCATTTGTCAGTAAGTCATTTAACTGACGATCTGCCTTATTGACAGCACGAACGGCTGCATCATAAGCGGTTTGGGCCTCTGTACTGCTATACTGAACAATTGGCTGACCGGCCGTTACTTGATCTCCTACATTGACCAAAATCGACTGCAAATCCCCTTTGGTTCCATCAAAATAGACATACTGTTCCTGGTTGGCAGTGACTTTCCCAGTTAACAAGACTGAAGAAGCGATCGATCCATCCTTGACCGTTTGCACCATTGGAGTTTCTTTCGTGATTGCCTGATCAGGTGTAGTTGGGTGCGAAAACACCATCACACTTCCTGTTCCAATCACCGCAATAGCTGCACCTGCAGCTGCAAATAGTTGCCATTTTTTCAATTTCTTCATCGTTTTTCTCCATCAAAGAAAGCGTTTTATTCTATACCATAGTATACCATATTTCCTTACTTTTCTATCTAAAATTGACACGGCAAAATGAAATTTAAATGCTTGGTAACATGCTAAACCCTTGACTTTTGTAACAGTTGATATTACAATCAAACTGAAATCCCATTTAGGAGGAAAACATGAAAGAATTTGATATTATTTCAATCGGTGGAGGTAGTGGAGGAATCGCTACCATGAACCGGGCTGGGGAGCACGGAGCGCGCGCTGCTGTCATTGAAGAAAAACAATTGGGTGGCACCTGTGTCAACAGAGGATGTGTGCCTAAAAAGATTATGTGGTATGGTGCACAAATTGCAGAAGCTATTCGCGATTATGGACCAGACTATGGATTTACTTCTGAACAAACAAGATTTGATTTTGCAACCTTAAGAAAAAATCGCGAAGCCTATATTGATCGTTCCCGTAATTCCTATGATGGCAGTTTCAAGCGAAATGGAGTTGAACGAATTGAAGGACGTGCCCGTTTTGTGGATGCTCATACGGTTGAGGTAAATGGAGAAACCATTAAGGCTAAGCATATCGTGATTGCGACCGGTGCCCATCCTTTTATCCCTTCTGTTCCTGGAGCTGAATTTGGCGAAACTTCTGATGATGTCTTTGCTTGGGAAGAACTTCCTACATCTGTTGCCATTATTGGAGCTGGCTACATCGCAGTGGAACTAGCCGGTGTGCTCCATGCCCTTGGTGTTCAGACCGATCTCTTCGTTCGCGGTGATCGTCCATTAAGAAAGTTTGATTCCTACATTGTCGATGGCTTAATGGAAGAAATGAAAAAACAAAACCTTCCGCTTCACAAACATAAGGTTCCCATGAAGCTTGAAAAATTAGAAGACGGTCGTGTGAAGATTTATTTTGAGGATATGACTAGCCACGTGGCAGATCATGTTATCTGGGCAACAGGACGAAAACCAAACGTCCAGGACCTCAATCTAGAAGCTGCAGGCGTCACCTTAAATGAAAAAGGATTCATTGCAGTGGATGAATACCAGAATACAGTTATTCCAGGAATCTATGCTCTTGGGGATGTCACAGGAGAAAAAGAATTAACCCCTGTCGCTATTAAAGCTGGACGCACTCTTTCTGAACGACTATTCAATGGAAAAGTCAATGCCAAAATGGATTATACAAATATCCCGACTGTTGTCTTTTCTCACCCCGCTATCGGAACCGTTGGCCTAACGGAGGAAGAAGCCCAGCAAACTTATGGAAAAGAGCATATCAAAGTCTATACTTCTCAATTTGCTTCCATGTACACTGCTGTAACCCAACACCGCCAGCAAGCAAAATTCAAACTCATCACTGCTGGTCCCGAAGAAAGGGTCGTTGGCCTTCATGGTCTTGGCTACGGAGTCGATGAAATGATCCAAGGATTTGCAGTTGCTATCAAGATGGGAGCGACAAAAGCTGATTTCGACGCAACCGTCGCCATTCACCCAACCGGATCCGAAGAATTTGTGACAATGAGATAAAACATAAGCTTGAAGTTGTTCCACTTTAAGCTAAAAGGACTATTTTAACAAACAATAGTCCTTTTTCATTTATCTGATTTTTATAAAATCCTTAAAATTTCATAGATAAAATATTTTTATTGTTAAAATCTTACTAATTTGTGATATAATTCACTTTGTAGATGTCTTTTTTGAAAATAGACGAGTGGGGGGTGCACTTTTATTAATGTCGTCTTAAAAGACACCTATAAAAATTTCTCAATTTTGTAAGTTTTTGGCAACAACATACAAATTGATGTAAATATTGGAGAAAAATGGGAGAAGAAAATGAAAAAAATGAATCTAAGTAGACTTGCCAAAGTCTTCTTTATTGTATTTTTACCATTATTATTCATCGTATTGTCGCAATCTGATATGGTAAAAGCTGGCGATGTCAGCAACAATATTAGCTCACTTACTGTTTCATCAGAAGAAATCACAGATGGTGGACAAACAACTGTTAAGTTTACATTTGATGAGCATGCACAAAAGATTCAACCGGGGGATACATTAAAAGTTAATTGGACTAGTTCTGGAACAGTCTTTGGGGTAGGATTTAAAAAGACTATTCCACTAAGTATTGACGGAACTTACGTTGGAGACATGGTCATTACAGATGGATCTGCGACAGTTACTTTCAATGAAGCTATCAAAAACCTTCAAAACATTCGCGGTTGGGGTGAGTTTGAGATTGAGGGTCATAACGATACAGCAACCGATAAGGAGCATGTTGGAAAATTCACTATTATTAGTGGAGCTAGAAAAGTAGAATTAAACGTTAAGAAAATGGCTACTGGTGTTAACAGCGCTCCATTCTATCTCAAAGCGGGTGATATGCACGCGAATGATCCTGAACATATTCTTTGGACACTAACCATTAATGCAATGAACTTAGATGTAGATGGTGATGTTCGTGTTGAAGATGACATCCAAGGTGGTCATTCACTTGTAAAAGATAGTTTTAGTATTACTACTACAGGTAACAAACCAGGATATTACGGTGGCTCAACTGCTATCGATGATTTCTTAGCAGCCTTTCCTGGAGCAACTTTCACAATTGATGCAGCAGGAAAAATTACGGTTACTATTCCTCAAAGTGAAATTAATAAGACTGGTGTCCTGATCTTTTACCAGACTAAAGTAGAGAATGAAAATCAAAAGAATTTCTTAAACAATACTAAGGTATGGTATCACGTTAAAGGTGAGCAAGCCGTTGTTGCCAAGGAAGTAAATGCATCTGTTGCAAATATTAATGCAAACGGTGGAGTGGATGGCGATATGACATCAACCACTACAACAACCACTACTACAACTACGACTCAAGAGCCGACTACTACAACCACTACGACTCAAGAGCCGACTACTACAACTACTACGACTCAAGAGCCGACTACCACAACTACTACGACTCAAGAGCCGACTACTACAACCACTACGGTAACAACTACTGATGAACCTAAGACTACTTCAACTACAACTGAGGAGCCTAAGACCACAGTAACGACAACCGATGAGCCTACAACTACTTCAACTACTTCTGAAGAGCCTAAGACTACTGTAACTACTACACCTGAGACTCCTGATACAACACCAGAAGAACCAGGAAACCACAATAGTAGTGAGGAAGACACAACGTCAACAACAACTACTACTGCAGAGCCTAAGACTTCTTCATCTACTACAGAAAATCCAAATAAACCTAGTCATTCTGGTACCACAACGACACCAAGTGCGCCAGGTTCAAATGGTGGAAACAATGGGGGAGGTCGCAAATCGCTTCTTCCAAACACAGGTGAAGTTGTTGCATCTGGACTCGTCTTCTCTGGAATTCTTGTCTTAGCAGGTGCTGTTGGAATCAAACGGAAATTGACTGATAACTAATCGTATCATTAGGAACAGTCCTTACTTCTATCAACCCCCTAACGAAGAAACTTCTACTCTCATTCATAGAAGTTGAAACAAATAGAGAGAACCGAAAGGTTCTCTTTTTTATCCTATTTTTCTTTAATAGATAACAAAAACAGCTCAGGGACCTTCATCCTGAGCTGTCGTTTTTTCTATTTTACCTTTTTTACTGATCCAATTTCACAACCTGTCCATCCTTAACGTTGAATTTATAAGTGATGGATTCATGATCTTTATTCTTGAAATCCAGATAATAGAAATCATAATCACCATCTGGAAGATCACTGGCATCCAACTTTTTAGCAGCAGCTTTTAAATCCTTTTCCTGGATGGCTTGGTCATCTTCTACTGAGATCATCATACGAACCATCCCCTTTTGAATAAGGGTGGCGTACGGAATCTGGTAATAACCCGCGAAATCATTCTTTCCTTCTTGCCTATTTTGAGCCGCCAGTTCTTCCAACTCTTCTGCAGACTCCTTTTGATAAGAAGAATCAACATTGGAGATAAAATGAAAATAAGAGAGAGTCAGGCCTAAATCCTGCTTTTTAAGCTTATCCAGTAGTTGGGCCTCTTTTTTCTGTACTATCTTCTGCTCTGTAAAAACTTCTTTATAACTTGGAGTGGTTTGTCCATAGGGATCAGACCAGTCATTTTGTAAGAAAGCATGCACCTCAAGAGGTACGGTTTGACCGTCATAGGTTTTCTCCGAATAAGTAAAATCGACATTATAACCTGGAATTTCTAAAGCCTGCCAGGAAAGACGATTAATTTTAACATTTCCATGAAGACCAACCTTAGCAAGCTCACTGCTGACAACTTCCTTCGCTTTTTTATAATCACTCGGTTTCATGATCTTACAACTGGAAAGAAACAGGCAACAAAGAATAAGTGGAATTCCTGCGAATAGTTTGAAATAGTTGGGCTTCATAGCCTGACCTCCTTGCTAAATTCGACCTAATCGATTAATTTTTTACATCATATGGGAACATTTTTTTAATATCTTCTTTCATCTTTTTATTAGGAATTTTCTCTAAATCCATATATTTGAAGAATTCTTCATCATTTTGAACGACATGAACCTTCCCATCTTTAGTATACTCAGCTGGTATGGTCAGATTACCGAAGGACTGACCAAAATCTCTAGAGACCACGTAGTTCTGTACTTCATATAAGCGTCTCAGCAATGAGAACTCTGTAGTATCCTTACTTTGATTTAATTCCTTTTTAAAATATTGGAAAAATTCTTTTTTGTTATTCGCAAGATGTTCTTGCCCATCTTTTGAAAATTCTGCGGGAATAGTTAAATTTTTAAAAAGCTCTTTCCTTAGGTATCCTTCTGGGTGTTACTTCGTAAAATATATTCATAAGAGCTAACTCGAAATTAGTACTGTTTTTTTTGAGGCTGGGATTTGAAGTATCGAAGGAATTCTTCTTTATTCTGAACAAGGTGCTCTTGCCCATCTATTGAAAAATCAGCAGGAAGCGTGAAATT
>ERZ773115.3142-NODE-3142-length-11790-cov-6.509587_pt1 | contig 11790 bp, 18 predicted proteins | sample MGYA00511116_ERZ773115 | MGnify/ENA primary metagenome ERZ773115 (study PRJEB29015, sample SAMEA2737869) | human gut metagenome | biome: human gut; feature: human-associated habitat; material: faeces | place: China | collected 2012 ... | reverse complement strand
CTTTTTTATCTCCGCGTGCCAGTCAACAATGATCTGTTTCGGAAACCGGCACTCTGCAAATGCAGCATATAACGCCTTTTCTACAATTTCGTCAGGAACCATGCCAAATGCCTGAACGCAGGTTTTTATTTCGATTATGCACTCTTCTTTACTGCGGACACGGCCATAGCGATTGTCAATCACCGCCAGCAGTTCTTTCAGTTTTTTGTCTGTCACGTTGAGCCTCCTAAGAGTTCTCTGAAAATTTCATCGTAATCCTCGGCCGTAGAGCGTTTCGGTTGTTGCCCAGCTGAGGGCTTTCGCTGAGCTTCCCACGCTTCAAAGTCACCGGGAGTTTTGATGTTGTTCTTTTTCCATCGCCTTAATATAGATTCAATATAGCTCCACTTATGGGCACCATTCTTTGCGCCCTCGGAGATAGCCAAAAGCATCATTTCTGTGCTGAATAGTTCTCTCCAACGTTGCAAATCAGGAGTCAAGATGTGCGGCCATGTTCCAATATTTGCCTCGTAGGCATCAACTATCTTTCTGAGGTCCGTATCCAGCCTAGGGTCGTTTGCGCGGGTGCCGCCGTCCTTTATAACTAGAATATCTGTTATATTATCTTCTATATTATTAGGTCTAAAATTTGGACTAGGGTGGTCTAAATTTTGGACTACCCCCGGTCTAAAATTTGGACTAGGCGGTCTAATTTTTGGACTACCCCTCGGCGAAGCTAAATAATAGTTGTGTCGCACTCCGTTCAAGACTTCTGTCCGCTTCTGAACCAATCCTCGTTTGATGAGCTTTTCCAGCGTGTTGAACACGGTCTGTTTACTTTCTGCGCCCAACCATTCCTGCATATAGCGGATGCTTCCGGAAAACTCCGTTTCGCCATCCTGCGTAAATCCGTAGATTATTGCGTAGAGGTTCAACTCGTTCCCTTTCAAGTCCAGTTCCGTGCGCATCCATCCGGGAATCATGATGTAATTGTCTGGCTTTACCATCCAACCACCTCCTTGTTGCGGTCAGAACGGCAAGTCGTCCGTGTCATCAATCTCAGAAAAGTCATCGGGATTGCCCTGCGAGTAGCCGGACTGCTGCCCGCTGGGGGCACTCTGCTGCCACTGCTGCCGCTGGCTCTGGGTGTTGAATCCCATCTGCTGCGTCTGCTGATTCTGATAGGGCGGCTGCTGGTAGCCCGGCGGCGGTGCCTCACCGCCATCATCCACTCGCTGCTCCGTTTTTGGGCCGCAAAAGTGAATCTTCTGGACCACAAACTCGGTGGCGGTGCGCTTCTGACCGTTCTTGTCTTCGTAGGAGCGGGTCTGGCACTGGCACTCCACAAGAGCCGTGCTGCCCTTGCGGAAATACTGGCAAACGAACTCTGCCGTTTTACGCCATGCCACGAAATTCAGCCAATCGGTAGCCCGACGGCCATCCTGACCGACATTGTCCCGGTCAACGGCCATGCGAAAGCTGGCAACTGTCAGGCCGCTCTGTGTGGTCCGCATTTCAGGATCAGCGGCGAAGCGGCCCTGAAATGTGCAATTATTCAGCATCGGTGTCCTCCTGCTTGGTAATCAGCTCCGGATGAACTGCAAGCATCAAATCCAGCACAAAGTTACCAATGTCGTAAACGCTGCCGCCTGCACCCTTGTGATAAATGAGGCTGAGTTCAGCCTGCTTCTGGATCAGTTCCTTGTACTCCTCAACCGGGATAGCGATGGTCTGGACGTTCAAATCTTCCATAACTGGTTCCTTTCTTCTCGCATGATGCGGACCACCTTGCGGCACTGGTCTACATCGAACATTCCAATATGCGTAAATTCAATCGGGGTGCCCATCTTCTCGGACAGCCAGCGGTAGGCCTCATTCCGGTGGCCACGGTAGGGACCGTATTTCCAGAGCGGGTCAAATGCTGCATGAGCTGCCTTTTTCCAGTTGCGCAACTCCGAATTTGCCAAGCGGCCAAGGGGTTTGTCAGACCCCTTGTGTACGCCGACATAGGCACCGCAGCGAGGGCAGAGGTAAATCATGCCGAAGCTGTGGCCGTGGTAAACCACCGAACTGTCTACGAAGTCTGCGGGCGTTCCGCAGTAGTCGCAGATGACGATTCGGCCTTTCATCGTGACCATCCCTCCTTGTACCGGGCCAACTGCTCCGGGGTATCCGTCTCGATACCCAGAGCCTTGGCTTCATCAATCGCACCGTCAATCAGGTGTGAAAATTCTTTCGTGTCCATCTTGCTGGTGTCCTTGTAAACCAAGTAGCAGTTGAACCATTTTCCGTCCTCTTCCCGCACATCAAAGCAGCGGGTGTATTTGTAGAGGTCGTGAACATCCACGCTGACCGGAAGTTTGAAGCCCACGGTGCAGCCATCCTTATCTCTCGCAACCGTGCCGTAAGCCACAACCAGCCGCTCTTTCACAAGGTCGTCCGATTCGCCAGTTTCGGCGGCGATCTTGTTGACCAGAACATGAAAGTAGGCGTTTGCACTGTGGCTGCGCTTGTTGCGGTGCTTCTTGATTTCAATGTCCAGCAGCGGCTCCTGATTCAGCTTGTCCCACAGACTTCGGAAATCAGAATCAACTTCCAGCGTGATACGCTGCTTGCGGTTCAGGCTGAAACTCATATCCACCAGCCGCCCGGTCATAAGGCTTTCCAGTGCTCCTTGAACACGTTCATCAGACCGAAAGCATCCAGCCAGTCGAAGAAATCCGAAATGATGGGGCAAATATCCGGCGTTTCATCCCTGCGGTAGCACTCCGTCCAAACGTCCATGCCGTTGCTGACAAGGTAGGAAAACGTCTGCGCTTCCGGGATGAGCAGCATATAGGTTGGGTGCTGGGTGCTGGAATAGAACTTTCCACGCTCGTAGCCCTTGCTGAATTTGATGTCGTAGATGGTGCCAGCTTTCAGAGCATCGAGGCGGCCATACAGAACCACATCCATGCCCCGCACCCGAATCGTCCGACGGGCTTTGAACTGTAGCTGCCCGCCCTTGATGATGGCGGCAATCTGCCCAGCAGCCCAGTTCCACGGATTGTTGGGGTCATCGTGGCCATTGACAATGGCGGTCACGAGGTTCTCAAAGTCGATGCCGTTCTGCATGGCCTCCGTCCGGGGCGTAGGCTCTCGGCGCAGTACCAGCATGAACTCCGCCAGCGGGTCGCCCTCGGTGGTCAAATCCTCGTAAGGATTCTCCCGAATGAGATGCAGCCACGAGGACAGCAGCGAGTGAGTGACGAGGTATGCAGCCATTACTGTGCCTCCTCTGCGGGCTTGTACTGGGCGGAATTCGGGTCGAACGTCAGGCCGAGGGCTGCGATTTTGGCTTTCCACTGGGCGTTCAGTTCCCGGCTGGAAGTCAGGTGATGGTGCAGAGCCTTGAACGGCTGCATGGCGGCGTTGGCGGTATCTGCATCCTTGATGCCGGCAATAATCTTGCTGCCATCCCGCATAACCTGTTCGTATGCCTCGTTTTCCTTGGCATTTGCAGCCACTTCCTCAGCGGCCTTGCTGTTATATTCCTCGAACAGCTTGGTCAGGAAGTCATTCTGGCTGCCTGGGCCAAGGGCGGGAATCTTATAAACGCCGTGGATGCCGCGGGTGCCCTTGGCGAAATACCGCTCACAGTTGGAGAAGCCGATGGTGCGGTCGTTGCCGTACATCTCCACGAAACCGCCCAGATCCATAGGCTCCCAGACGTTGTTCTTGGTCTGGCCTTCGACCTTGATGCGGAGGCGGGTGCTGTCGCCGTCCTTTTCCTCGGTGGCATGGAATACGACCACGATGTTCTTCTTCAGCTCATAGAAGCAGTAGTCCATCAGCCGGACGAACTCACGGCCTACGAAACCGTAACCTTTGAGGGACAGGCTGCCATCGCGCTGGCCGTACTTGGGATTCTGCTTGATAGCCCACAGACCCATCAGGGAAATCAGCTTACCGGCGGTATCGAATACTAGCGTCTCGAAGTCGTTGAGGTTCTCCGGCTTCAGGTCGTTCAGGATCTCGTCATAGCTGCGGGGCTGGATGTACGGCATACGGTAGCGAGGCTCGATACGGTCAATGCCGAAATCGCAGTCGATGTGCAGCGGGCGGGGTGCGGACAGGGCCAGAGTGGACTTGCCGATGCCGGGGTAGCCAGCAATCAGCATACGGATTTTCTTTGCGCCATCCTGAATGTCATTGGGGTTGCGAATCATAATGTTTACTCCTTTTCTCTTGGTGGGTTTACTTGTGGAACATAACGGTCTTGCCAGTGGTACGGTTCAGCAGAACCATGTGATCCGGGGCATCCCGGACGCAGAGGTACAGGCGGGAATCCCAGCCCTGTGCGGAAAGGGCTTCTTTCTGCTTGCGGGTCAGCCTTTTTGGCCGGGCATTCATGTGTCTACCGCTCATACGGCGCTCACCTCCTCATTCCAGCGCTTCAACAGCGAGGGCTGCATGGTGATGATCTTGTAGCCGGTGGCTTCCAGTTCAGTACTGCGATCATAGCTCTGCACGTCCTGTGCGTGCCGTGTGACGGCGTTTGCCAAACCATAGAGGGAAAGGTCACCGCCTGCGATAAGATGCCCCAAAATGCCCTCGCTCTCGTTCTGGCGGAGATTGAACTCCTTGGCCGCAAGCTCAACCACCTTGGGAGCCGCCGCCGGGAGAATGGGCGCTTCCTTGGCATCCCGGAGTTTCTGCACCAGTGCATTGAACCGGGCTTCATCGACCGCCGCCCGGACGGTGTCTTCAATCTTCATCAGGAACGCCCGGTCATCGGCTTCGATGGTCTCATCCCGGAAAATCCCGAAATCGCCATCCACGCTTTCGTTGATGCGGCCAACGTGGCGCTTGCCAACACCCACATCCGCCACCATGCCATTGGTGCAGACAAGCCGGTAAATCAGCGGCTTCACGGACACGCTGCCCATGCCGACCTCAGAATTGGAAATCAGAATGCCAGCCTGAACAACGTCCCCCGGCACCACCTCGGTCTGGATGCGCTCATTGACCACCTTGATGTACATGCGGGTATCGGTCAGCTCACAGCTTTCAATGCGGGCGCCCTGCATTTCAGAAATAATCGGCAGGACCGTCTGGGCAACCTCGTAATTGTCGATGCGGCGGTAACGGTCGGAGAGAATGGCGCGGGCGGTGCCATCAAGGGTGCGAACCATGCGGCGGGTGTCCGGGGACTGCTGGAACCAGCCATTGACGTTTGCCATCAGCAAGCCGGGGTTCTCTGCCCGCATCCGCTCGTAGTAGGGCGCCGGGATTTTCAGCTGCAATCCCAGTTGACGGTGAGCATTCTCATTCAGCTGGAATGGGGTGTTGCCAATCACGAGGTCAAAGTTCTCGTTGACGGCGGTCATCTGCATAGCACCCGCCGTGGCAACGTAGTCCTTTTTGACCTTGGCTTGCCGATCAAGTTCAATCGCCAATTCCTGCAAACTTCTTCCATATTTCATAGGGTTACTCCTTTTCCGGGAAGCACTCGTTGACTTCCCATGCATCGACCGCTTCAAGGCAGCGGTCACAGCCTACGATTGTTCCATCCTCGGCGCGATAGACGGTATCGCACAGATGGTGGCAGATGGGGCACACAGGAGGGTCAGGGTAGCCAGCCTCCGCATCAGTTCTCGGATACAGCATCCAGTACCTCCCGGAGCGTCCGACCAATCCAGCAGCCTACGCCATCGAACGTACCGTTGCTGTCCAGCCAGACGAACACGGCTGCAACGGCAGCAGTCAAAACGAACTGCACCGCCGGGAGCCGGGCTGCTGCCTGTTCAGCGGTGAGGCCGTACACGGTCATCAGAATTTTCATCATTCTGCACACTTCCTTTCAGCTTTTTTCGGGCAGCCCGCCGGACTTCAAGCTCGGCCATCAGTTCCGGGTTCTGCTGGAACCATTTGTGGTATCCGAGAAACACGCAGCCGATTCGCTCTGCGACCTCTGGCGGTATCTCGTCCACGTTGATGTGAATGTTGGCGTTCATCTGACCCTCCTGTTCAAAGTAGGCAAATAGTCTACTCACAGAGCAAAAAAAATCTGCTCCATCTCCTCCGTTTCAATGTGGAGCAGCTCACACAGACCCTTGATTTCAGGAGCTGTAAAGTCAGTTTTGTTCCTGATTTTGTTCAGGAATCCCTGATATGTAAGGCCAATGCGATCTGCAACATACTTCATCTTGTAGCCGGAGGCATCAATCTTCGCTTTAAGCAAAGTTGTGTTGGTCATGGTAGATTCACCTCGCTTTCTGTTCGGCGTAGACCGGTTGTCTACTGGGCGTATATTACCACCTCGTAGGCAGAATGTCAACTATTTTTTTGAAAAATCTGAAAAAATGTTGACCTAAAGACTACGCCGTATTATAATTGCATCAGAAGATTTTAGGGGGATACAAAACTATGACCATCGGACAGAGAGTGAAAATTCGACGCGAAGAGCTGGGTATGTCCCAAGAAGAACTGGCAACGAAAGTTGGCTATAAGTCGAAATCATCCATCAACAAAATCGAACTCGGATTTCGCGTCCTTACGCAGTCCAAAATTAAAATCATTGCCGACGCTTTGGAAACCACCCCGTCTTATATCATGGGATGGGACGAGGAATCTCGTCAAAACGAATGGTCTTCAAAGTTTCGCGATAGCGTGATGCAGATTTTGAATAATGCGGATCCGGCCGACTTGAAGGCGACAGGAATCAGCGTTCAGGAAATCGAAGAAGAGCTGAACGGCAGTGAGCCTATCTCACTGGCTGCCGCCTGCTCTATTGCGGATCAGCTGGGGGAATCCTTGGACTCTCTGCTTGGACACACGCCGAAAGAAATGATAAAAGCCGCCCTCCAACAGGAGGACGGCCAAACGGCGGAGATTATTGAATTACTTCTTGACTTGTCGGCTGATCGGCGACAGGAAGCGTTGAATTATCTTCGCTACCTTTCAGAGCGCGCAGATAAGTAATCAGCCGAGCCTTGTCATCGCCCGACAGCATTCTGACCCTGATAAGCACTTCTGACCATTCTTCTGTGGTCATACGCATTACCCCTTTCCTAGATTACTGTCGGCAGGTTGGTTAAATTATAGCAGAACGTGCAGCTATTTTCAGCTGTTTGTAAAAAAATGCCGAAACTAGGGGGAACAACTATGATTTTGACTACAACTGATAGCATCCAAGGGAAAAACGTGTCTCAATATCTGGGTATTGTTGCATCTGTTATTTTGACCGTCCTGCCAGGCGGAAACAAGATGATGGGTAACGCCATCGACAATTTCACGAAACAAGCGCAGGAGGATTTGGAGAAAAAGGCGGCCAAGTTGGGCGCAGATGCCGTCATCGGATTGAAATTTGCCACGCAGGGCAACAATTTCATGCTGCTTGGAACCGCTGTGAAGTTAAGCTGATGGGTGTTTCTCTATGAATCTGAAAGAAATCGCATCGCGCTTGCAGGAATTTAAGAGTGCTTGTGTGACCGGGAATCCAGTCATGCTGAGAAATAGAACGGATTTTCTTGATATTTTTTCGGCGTACGGCCTAACTGCGGACGCGAGTGTGTCAAAAAAGACAGGTCTTTTGATTGTGTGTAGTGACCCGGCGCAAAAGAAAATCGACAGAGCCGATGCCTTGAATATTCCAATCATTTCAGAGCAGCAATGGTATGAACTCATGCCAGAACTTGAAGCCGTTGGAATGTGGAACGGAAAGCAAATTCTGTTTGCGGACAATGATGGCATCTACCGTGTTGAAGTGGGCGGTGAAAGCTGATGGCCAGAAAAAAGAATATTGCTGCTGGCCTCGATGCCGTCATCTATGCCCGGTACTCGTCACATAACCAGCGAGAGGTCAGCATCGAGCAGCAGATCGCAGAGTGTACGAAGCACGCGGCTGCGCTTGGACTGCGCGTTGTTGGTACATACGAGGACAGGGCAATCAGCGGCAAGACGGATAACCGGCCTCGTTTCCAGCAGATGATGCGGGATGCTGAAAAAGGGAAGTTTCAGGCCGTCGTGGCGTGGAAGTCCAACCGCATCGGGCGCAATATGCTGCAAGCCATGGTCAACGAGGCGAAGCTGGACGATTACGGCGTAAAGGTGTTTTATGCCGAGGAAGATTTTGACGATACTGCCGCCGGGCGCTTTGCCTTACGCAATATGATGAACGTCAACCAGTTTTACTCGGAGAATATGGCTGAGGACATCACCCGCGGTCTGTATGACAACGCCAACAAGTGCATGGCGAATGGCCGGCAGCCGTTGGGGTACAAGCGTGGTGCAGACGGGAAGGTCATGCTGGACGAGCCCGCAGCGGCTGTTGTCCGGGAAATCTTCACCCGTGTTGCTACAGGGGATCTGTTCGTGGATATTGCGCGAGACCTCAACGCAAAGGGTATCAAGACCAGCAAGGGAGCTGCGTGGAATAAGGGCAGCTTCCAGAGCATCTGTCAGAACGAGCGTTACAAGGGTATCTATATTTACGGCAACGTCCGCATTGTGGACGGGATTCCCCGCATTGTGAGCGATGAATTGTGGTACAGGGTACAGGAGGCCATGAGGATGAAAAAGAATCCGGTTGGAACCCGGCACCGCGTTGGTGCAGAAGATTACCTGCTGACCGGGAAGCTGCGCTGCGGGCATTGCGGCAGCTATATGACGGGTGTATCCGGCACCAGTAGGAACGGAGAGCTGCATTACTACTACACCTGCCAGAAGCGGCGCACCGAACACGCCTGCAACAAGAAGAACGTCCGCCGGGATGTTATCGAGCCCGCCATCGCACAGGCCATCAAGATGTACTGTCTGACCGATGACGTCATCGAATGGGTGGCTGATCGGACGGTTGAATACTGGGAAAAGCACGACAACGACCTCCATATCGAGGCTCTGGAGCAGCAGCTGGAAGAAAATAAAAAAGCCACCTCGAATATGCTGAAAGCTATCGAGATGGGAATTATTACGGATGCCACTCGCAGCCGGATGATTGAATTGGAAACGGAACAGTCGAAGCTGGCGGTTCAGCTGAACGCCGCCAAAGCGGATGTTGTCAAAATCGACCGGAACGATCTGATTGATGAACTGCAGATTTTCCGGGATATGGATGTGAACAACCGCAGCGTTCAAGCCGAACTGTTTAAAGACTTCCTTGTTGCCGCATATCTGTACGATGACAACCGCCTGAAGCTGGTGTTCTCCTTTATGGGCAAGGAGAAAAATGTGGAAATCCCTCTGGAGACCGGGGAAGACCCGCCGGACGGTGGGGATTCGCCAGATACCAAAATGTTCGTTTTTGCTCCCGATTGCTCCACCAGAAAGAAAAGCACTGCACAGGAATGTGCGGTGCTTTTTTGTTGTGTCTGCCCAGCTATGCAGCTGCTAAATTCATGCTGGACATTTGCGGAAAGTTATGGTATAATTCTTTCTGCAATTGCGGGTATAGTACATCGGCTAGTATATCAGCCTTCCAAGCTGAGGAGGTGGGTTCGATTCCCATTACCCGCTCCAAAAGACCTGAACCTTGAACGGTCCGGGTCTTTTCTTTTTGTCCTGCACTGGGCAGTCATCTTGCAAACCGGAGGCGGAAATGCTACAATAGAGCCATAAAAACGCTGAAAGGGGAACGCTACAATGGAATTCCGCGATAAACCGATGGAGAACCTCATGCGCCTGCAGGAGAAGGATATCTGCAAAAATGTTAACGCCCTGCTGCTGGAGGGCGAGCAGATCGTGGGCGCATACAAGACGGTGCGCGATCAGGTGGTGTTCACCAGCCACCGCATCATCATGGTGGATATGCAGGGGGTCACGGGCACGCGGCAGCAGATCTTTGTGCTGCCTTACCGCAAGGTGCTGCACTACGGCATCCAGACGGCGGGCTTTGGCGACCCGCTGCAGGCGTCCCAGCTGACGGTCTGCTTTGCGGACGGCCACGAAGCGAAGTTCGGCTTTGTCGGGCAGAAAGACCTGTTTCAGGTGGCAAACGCCATCAGCGCCCGCATTCTGTAAAAAACTGTAAACCAAAAGCCGCTGCACAAAGGGTTGTGCGGCGGCTTTTTTTACGCATTTTTGCGGCTGGTTGTATACAAAACGCATGAAAATTTGAAACAAAACGTAAAACAATGTGCCAAAATAGGCGAAAAACTGAGAAACACAAAACTTTGTGCCACAAGATGAAAACATGATTGACATTTTGTTTCGTCTCGCGTACAATTCGGGGCACAAGGCAGTCCCGCTGCTGTGGGACAAAAAAGCACGAATACAGGCATATTGTCGCATTGCGGCAAAAAGAATGGGAGGACCTTACCATGTCAACCAAATTTTCCCGTAAAACGTTCCTGAAGGGCAGCGTTGCCGGTCTGGGCATGATGGCGCTCAACGTGTGCACCGCCGGGGCAGCCTCTGCTGCCGAGCCCGCAGCCGCCGCAGCGGAGGATACCAACTCCCTGAACCTCGTCCCTAAAAAGGCGGCCTCGGTCAAGGTGACCAGCCGCGGCAGCGTGAGCGGCGGCTGGCAGGGCGAGCCGGTGTTCCCCAACTGGAAGGGCTACACCGACGATACGCTGGCCATGAACCACATGTACACCTTTGTGGGCTACGCAGGGCAGGGAACGCTGTGCGTGGAGCCCGAGTCAGGCGTGACCGGCTTTAACCTGTTCGTCAATAACCGCCAGATCAACACCGCTGCCATGGCGGCAGGCGGCGTGTGGAACGTGGACATCTCCGGCCAGACCATCAACGGCCGCAACACCATTCAGGTGGGCGGCATCCGTCCCCGCGGCAAAAAGGTGACCGTGCGGGTGGGCTACCCCACCGTGCAGGAGGGCAGTCTGCAGGACGTGGGCATCGACCGCGATGCACTGGAACTGCTGGAGCAGATCATTCAGGCAGACGTGAACAACGGCTTCCCCAGCGCACAGATGGCCATTGTGAAAAACGGCAAGCTGGTGTATCAGAACGCATGGGGCAAGGTGAACTCCTATAATCCGGACGGCACTCCCAAGACCGACAGCCCGGCTGTGACTAACGATACCCTGTACGATCTGGCCTCCAACACCAAGATGTACACCGCAAACTACGCATTGCAGTACCTTGTCACGCAGGGCAAGGCCGATCTGGACAGCCGTCTGGTAGACCTGCTGGGCAGCGCCTTTGTGGAGGACACCATCGATATTACCTACAACGGCTACGAGAACCCGGGCCTGAAGGTCAACAAGCAGTGGAAGGCAGAACTGACCCTGCGCGATATCCTGCGCCATCAGGCAGGCTTCCCTGCAGACCCCCAGTACCACAACGATTCCTTTGACCAGTGCGCTCAAAAGACCGTTCCCGGTGCCACCAACGTGCTCTTCTCCGGTTGGGACGGCAGCGCTGCAACCCGCGCCGCGACCCTCAAGTCCATCTTCAAGACCCCGCTGATGTATAAGCCGGGCACCAAGACCGTTTACTCCGACGTGGACTATATGCTGCTGGCCTTCGCCATTGAAGCCATCACCGGCAAGGGTTTGGACGCCTTCCTGAAGGAGACCTTCTGGGATCCCATGGGCCTGACCCATACCACCTACAACCCCCTGCTGAGCGGCTTTGCCGCCAACGATTGCGCCGCTACCGAGCTGAACGGCAACACCCGTGATGGTGCCATCTCCTTCACCGGCGTGCGCACCGCCACCATTCAGGGCCAGGTGCACGACGAGAAGTGCTACTACGCGATGGGTGGTATTTCCGGTCATGCAGGCCTGTTCTCCAACGCTACCGAGTTGGCAAAACTGGCCTCTGTCATGCTCACCGGCGGCTACGGCGAGAACCGCTACTTCTCCCGCA
>ERZ773115.3140-NODE-3140-length-11798-cov-3.133101_pt1 | contig 11798 bp, 8 predicted proteins | sample MGYA00511116_ERZ773115 | MGnify/ENA primary metagenome ERZ773115 (study PRJEB29015, sample SAMEA2737869) | human gut metagenome | biome: human gut; feature: human-associated habitat; material: faeces | place: China | collected 2012 ... | reverse complement strand
ATCAAGGATGAACACGAAGGACATCAGAAGGTGCTGGTATTCTCCGGAGAAATCTTCGGTAAGATGCTGAAGATCGCGATACCAAGTACCCTGCAGCAGGGCTTCGTGTCAATCGGAAATATCATCATCCAGAGTATCATCAACAGCTTCGGCTCAGACGTGATCGCAGGATATGCGGCAGCCGTGAAGCTCAATAACATGGTCATCACGACATTTACGATGCTTGGAAACGGCGTCTCGAATTTTGCGGCACAGAATCTTGGTGCACAGAAGATTGAACGAATCAGTCAGGGCTGCAAGGCAGCACTGAAGCTGATCTTTCTTACATGCGTGCCGGTTGTAATATTGTATCTTATGTGCAGCGGCAGTCTGGTGCAGCTTTTCATGGATGAAAACAGTATCGAGGCGAAGAAGGTCGGTGTTGAATTCTTGCATATATTAGCACCATTTTATTTTGTGGTGTCGGTCAAGCTGATTACGGACGGTGTCCTGCGGGGCGTTGGAGCAATGAAGCAGTTTATGGTTACAACATTTCTGGATCTGTTTCTGCGTGTGATCTTAGCCGCGCTTTTCTCAAGGGAATGGGGCAGCACCGGAATCTGGCTTGCATGGCCGGTCGGGTGGACGATCGGAACGACATTATCCGTAATCTTGTACCAGAGTATCGTCAAAAAATTAAAGAGCGCAAATAAAAAGAATGAAATAGAAGCGAAAGAGGTGACAGAATGAACGATCAGGAACCAATCGGACAGGTAGCAAGCAGTAAGGAAGAGATTCTTGCGTCACTCAAGGAACATGGATATCGTCTGACAGAGCAGCGCAAGCTGATCGTCGACATTATTGCAAATGAAGAATATACCTGTTGTAAGGAAGTTTATTTTCTGGCGCATAAGCGAGACAACAGCATTGGAATTGCGACCGTGTACCGCATGATCAATACGCTCGAGGAAATCGGTGCGATCAGCCGGAAAAATATACAGAAGAATAATTGTAGTGGCAGATGCTGTGATATGAAGGGCGGCTGTACGGTCGTCACAGAGGAGAGCAAGCAGATTATCCTGACAGAGGAGGATATACAGGAGGCTTTGAAGTATATCATGGAGAAAAACGGATATGCGAATGTGGACGAGATCAAAGCTGTTCTGGTAAATCAGCAATGAGTAAACGAAGAAATTATGATGAGGGTACACATGGGAATCAGCTGCGCGGTGTGCTGTGCGTACTGGTTGGCGCAATCTCGTGGGGATTTTCGGGTGCCTGCGGACAGTTTTTATTTTCGCACTACAACATCAACACGGCATGGCTTTCCTGTATGCGCATGCTTGTCACCGGTGTGATCCTCACAATTGCATATATTATCCGCGAGCGAAAAGCGGCATTTGATATATTCAAATCGACACGGGATTTTTTCGGAATCATCCTGTTTGCGATTTTCGGCGTGGGTCTGTGCCAGTATGCATATTTAGAGGCGATTCATCATACGAACGCCGGGATTGCAACGGCACTGCAGTATCTGGCACCGGTGATGGTGCTGATCATATCCTGTGTACGCAGATTGCGTCCGCCGAAGTTTCGCGAGATCGTGGCGGTGCTTCTGGCGGTTGGCGGTACATTTCTCATCGCAACGCATGGAAATATCCATCAGATGAGTATCTCGAAAGAGGGACTGAAGTGGGGATTGCTTGCGGCGTTTGGGTTCTGCATGTATACCCTGCTTCCGGAGCGGATGCTAAAAAAATGGGGCAGTCAGCCGGTCGTTGGCTATGGCATGCTGATCTGTGGCGTGGTATATAGCTGTATCGTCAAGGTATGGACGATTCCGGTGCATCTCGATTTCCATGGAATATTAGCAGTTGCGGCGATGGTTTTGATCGGAACGATGATGTCGTTTTTGTTATTCCTGCAGGGAGTACATGACATCGGCCCGGTGCGTGCCAGCATGATCTCCAGCGTGGAACCGGTTTCGGCAACACTTTTTTCCGTGTTGTGGCTTGGAACGGTCATGACGACGATGGATCTGGTAGGTATGGCATGTATTTTAGTGATGGTAATTATACTGTCCGTAAAGGAGTAACAAAAGCGTATAGGAATTTCCGGAATGTATAGATAAAAAAACATTTACAATCACGCGGGGAATAGGGTATTATAAAATTAATGTATTGGTTCGGGATCTACGCATAGAGAGAAAGGGGAAAATATGATATATACAGTTACATTTAACCCGTCGCTGGATTATATTCTGGATTTGACGGAATTCGAACGCAACCAGGTGAATCGTACGACAGGTGAGAAGATTCTGCCGGGCGGCAAGGGCATCAACGTATCCATCGTACTGCAGAATCTCGGTATCGATAACCGGGCAATCTGTTTTACATCGGGATTTACCGGGGAAGCTTTGAAAGCGCTGTTGATGCAGCGTGATATGAACGCGGATTTTATTGATATTGCAAATGGACTGACGCGTATCAATGTCAAGATGCGCTGCGGCGATGAGACCGAGGTCAACGGACAGGGACCGGCGATCAAGAGCGAGGATATCGCAGAGCTCTATGAGAAGCTTGGATATCTGGATCAGGATGATTATCTGGTACTTGCAGGCAGCCTGCCAGACTGTATGTCCAAGACAACGTATATGGATATCATGCAGATGCTGCAATATAATAACAACAAGATTATCGTGGATGCGACCGGAGAACTGCTCACGAATGTTCTTCCGTATCACCCATTTTTGATTAAGCCAAACCGTACCGAGCTTGGAAACCTGTTCGGTGTGGAAGTAACAACGATGGATCAGGCAGAGATGTATGCGAAGCAGCTGCAGGAGCGTGGCGCGAGAAATGTGCTCGTCTCCATGTCGTATCAGGGTGCAGTCCTTGTGACAGAGGATGGCAGAGTGATTCGCGCAGCCGCACCGAAGGGACAGGTGAAGAACTCTGTCGGTGCCGGTGATTCGATGCTTGCCGGATTCCTGGCAGGTTATATCGAGCGTGACGATTATGAGTATGCGTTGAAGCTTGGTATCTGTGCCGGAAGTGCCAGTGCATTTTCCGAGGAGCTTGCAACGAAAGAAGAGATCGATACGCTGTTTCAGACGCAGATGGCGTAATAACAACACAGTATAAATGCATGTAGGACAGTTGATTTACAGTCAGCTGTCCTGTTTTTTATGCCGGTAATTTGGGCATATTACATGGTATGTGACTTTTGACGGAATTTGATTGGAAAATTGACTGAAAATTGGAGAAAAATGAAAGAAAATGATTGACAATGACGGAAAATGGCGTTACTATATAGAAAAGTTGAACGAAAATGAAACAAAATGAACGATTTTGACGGAAAGGAGAAACATGTTAGGAGAAGAAAGACAGCAGGCGATACTTGCAGCAGTAGAACAAAGACACAGCGTTTCCGTACAGGAACTGATGCAGCTTCTTGATATTTCCGAGTCCACGATCCGGCGGGATCTGAACGCACTGGATAAGGAAGGCAGACTGGTGAAGGTACATGGCGGTGCGATGGCAATCGGCGGAAGCTTCCATGTGAAGGACGATGCGGTGGAATACCGGAAGGAGATCAACCGGGAAGAAAAGATTGAGATTGCCAGATATGCGGCAGCATTGATCAAGGATCAGGATGTGGTGTATATGGATGCCGGAACGACAACCGAGCTGATGATTGACTATATCACAGCGAAGAATGTGATATTCGTCACAAACTCATTTGCACATGCAAAGCATTTGTCACAGAAAGGCTATACGACATATATCCTTGGCGGTGAGTTCAAGCCGGTCACAGAAGCGATCGTTGGAGAAGAAGCAATTATCTCCTTGGATAAATATAACTTCACGAAAGGCTTCTGGGGTGCGAACGGCGTGACGAAAGGCAACGGATTTACAACACCGGATGTCAAAGAAGCAATGGTCAAGAAGAAATCCATGCAGAAGACGAAGGAACGCTATGTGCTGTGCGACAGCAGCAAATTCGGTGAGATTTGTTCGATAAGTTTTGCGGAATTCAAGTCTGCAAGGATAATTACAACGAAGATTGAAAATAATGAGTACAGAGGAATAAAGAATATCACGGAGGTGAGCGTATGATTTACACTGTTTCATTTAATCCGTCTCTCGACTATGTGCAGGATCTGGATTGTGTGAATCTTGGATATGTCAACCGTACCAGCGGCGAGAAGATTCTGCCGGGTGGAAAAGGAATCAATGTATCCATGGTATTGAAGAATCTTGGATTTGAGAATCAGGCACTTGGATTTACGGCCGGATTTACCGGAGAGGTTTTGAAATCCATGTTGAAGGCAAAAGGTGTGGAAAGCGATTTTATTGAGTTAGATGCAGGCATGACACGAATCAATGTCAAGATCCGCGCGAAGGAGGAAACCGAGATCAACGGGCAGGGACCGAAGATTTCCGCGGATGCATTGGAACTGTTATATCAGAAGTTAGAGACCTTGCAGGAGGGCGATATCCTTGTTCTGGCAGGTTCGATTCCGGAGAGCTTGCCGCAGTCCGCGTATATGGATATCATGAAGCGTCTGCAGGACAAGAAGTTGAAGATCGTTGTAGATGCGACAAGAGATCTTCTGGTGAATGTGCTTCCATATAAGCCGTTTATGATCAAACCGAATAATTTCGAACTCGGCGAGATCTTCGGTGTGGAGATCAAAGACAAAGACGATGTATGCAAATATGCGAAGAAGCTGCAGGAGCAGGGAGCCAGAAATGTGCTTGTATCCATGGCAGGGGATGGCGCGGTATTACTTGCGGAGGACGGAAGTGAGTACCGGGCAGAGGCTCCAAAGGGCACAGTGAAAAATTCCGTCGGCGCCGGAGATTCGATGGTAGCAGGATTTATTGCCGGATATCTGATTACAGATGGCGGAGCAGATGCTTATAGAAACGCATTTGAAATGGGTGTATGTACCGGAAGTGCGAGTGCATTTTCGGAAGAGCTTGCAACGAAGGAAGAAGTCGAAGGCTTGTATGTAAAGACCTTCGGCAAAAAATGATAAAGGAGGGGTTGCGTATGCAAATTACAGATTTGTTAGACAAGAAGAGCATTTACCTTGGCGCTAAGGTAAGCTCAAAGGAAGAGACATTGGATCGTGCAGTTGCTTTGATGGCAGAAAGCGGAAAGATCGCAGATGTTGACACATACCGCAAGGGTGTGTATGCACGAGAGGAAGAAGGAACAACCGGAATCGGAGAAGGAATCGCGATTCCGCATTGTAAGTCCGCTGCGGTGAAGCAGGCAGGACTTGCAGCGATGGTGATTCCGGATGGTGTTGATTTCGATTCGTTGGATGGCGAGCCGGTACATCTGCTGTTCCTGATCGCAGCACCGGATACCGCAGACAATGTACATCTCGATGTACTGAGCAAATTATCCGTGCTTCTTATGGACGAGGATTTCACGAATGCATTGAAATCCGCGAAGACAGTAGATGAATTCTTAAGTATCATTGACAAGGCGGAAAATGGTGATGCCAAGCAGGAAGAGATTCCGACTATCTCAGAAGCAACAAAGAAGATTTTAGCAGTAACGGGATGCCCGACCGGAATCGCACATACTTATATGGCTGCCGAAGCATTGGAGAAGAAAGCAAAGGAGCTGGGCTACGCAATCAAGGTAGAAACCAGAGGTTCCGGCGGAGCTAAGAATGTATTGACTGCAGAAGAAATCAAAGAAGCAGATGCGATCATCGTAGCTGCAGATACGCAGGTGCCGATGGATCGTTTCCACGGCAAGAAGGTGATCATCTGCAAGGTGGCAGATGGTATCAATAAGGCAGAACAATTACTGGCACGAGCAGCCGAAGGCAAAGCAGCTGTCTATGAAGCAGGCGGTGATGCAGCCGAAAGCAAAGAGACCGAGGGCAAAGAAAGTGTCGGACACCAGATTTATAAGCATCTGATGAACGGTGTATCGCATATGTTACCATTTGTCGTTGGCGGTGGTATTCTGATCGCGCTTGCATTCCTGATTGATGGATTGCTCGTTGACTTAAACCACGTTCCGCAGTATCTGATTGACAAGTATGGTTCTGTTGCGGATGTAAAGAGTAACTTCGGCACATTGACGCCGGTTGCTTATTTCTTGAAGGCTCAGGTTGGTGGCGTGGCATTTAGTTTTATGCTGCCGATCCTCGCCGGATTTATCGCAATGAGTATCGCGGACCGTCCGGGACTTGCACTTGGCTTCTTAGGTGGTGCCATTGCAGCAAATGGAAAGTCCGGATTCCTCGGCGCACTGGCTGCCGGATTTATAGCAGGCTATGTTGTATTGCTGCTGAAGAAGATTTTCTCGAAGCTTCCTTCTGCACTGGAAGGAATGGTGCCGATCCTGCTGATCCCGGTCTTTGGATTGCTGATTACCGGAGCAGGTATGGTGTATGTGATTGAACCGGTTGTCGGATTTATCAATACAGCCTTGAACAATGGCTTGAAGAACATGAGTGGCGCAAATATTATCCTGCTTGGAGCATTGCTCGGCGCGATGATGGCAGTCGATATGGGTGGCCCGGTCAACAAGGCAGCGTATGTATTCGGTACCGCGCAGATTGCAGCCGGAAATTATGATATCATGGCAGCGGTTATGATCGGAGGTATGGTTCCTCCAATCGCAATTGCAATCGCATCCTTATTGTTCAAGAACAAGTTTACAGAGCAGGAACGCAAGGCAGGTCCTACAAACTTCGTTATGGGACTTTCCTTCATCACAGAGGGAGCAATTCCATTCGCCGCAGCCGATCCGTTACATGTCATTCCGGCATGTGTGGTTGGTGCAGGTGTCGCTGGTGGACTTTCCGCAGCGTTTAACTGTACACTGATGGCGCCTCACGGTGGAATCTTCGTATTCCCGGTTGTTGGACACGCCGCAATGTATCTTCTCGCACTGGTAGTCGGAAGTATCATTTCCGCACTCCTGCTCGGAGTATTAAAGAAGAAAGTAGTCGCATAATATAAGGTCACACGATTGAAGAATTTTATATAAGAGAAAAATTAGAATTGGAAAAGGTACAATCCAATATGTTTAACACATATATTCAAATACAGATTCGCAGCATATAGATATGTTTGGAACTTAGAAATACTTAATGTTCTGAACAATATCAGAAATACCTGAACACGATGTTCAGGTAAGCTGCCACTGAGCCATGGATGGCGAATTGGCAGCGGTTTCGTACGGATAGAACAGGTGTAGCAGAACATTTAGTATTTCTTAGTTTCAATACATTTATATGCGCGAACTGTATTTAGGATATATGTGGAGAGAGAATGAGGTGTACCTTTTACAATTCTCAAAAAAGAAAAGGAGAATAAAATTATGAGAGAGTTTAGTTATGTAATCACAGATGCACAGGGAATCCACGCAAGACCGGCCGGACAGCTTGTAAAGCTTGCAGCCGCGTATCCATGCAAGGTAACGATCGCAAAGGACGGAAGAAGCGTTGACGCAAAGCGTATCATGGGTGTCATGAGCCTTGGCGCAAAGCAGGGACAGGAAGTAATCCTGCAGGCAGACGGTGAGCAGGAAGATGAGGCAATCGCAGCACTCTCCGCATTTATGAACGAGAATCTGTAATTGATGTACGAAGAAAGGGAAGGTCTTATACAGCCGGGTGAGAGTATGCAGGAATTAAAAGGAAAAAGTGTATTTGGCGGAATTGCAATCGGTCGGATCTCCGTATATAACAAGGATGAAAGTACTGTCAAACGTGTAAAGATCGAGGACACCGCCGCAGAAGTAAAACGATTCGAAGAGGCAAAGGAAACCGCGAAGGAGCAGCTGCAGGCACTCTACGAAAAAGCACTGGTGGAAGTCGGAGAAGTCAATGCGATGATCTTCGACGTACACCAGATGATGTTGGATGATTTTGATTACGTGGAAGCAATTACACATATGATTGAGAATCAGGGAATCAATGCCGAGTATGCGGTTGCAACGACAGGTGATAATTTCTCGAACATGTTCGCGGCGATGGACGATGATTATATGAAGGCACGTGCCGCGGATGTAAAAGATATTTCCAACCGCGTTGTGAAGATCCTTCAGGGAAAGAAAGATAGTGTATTAGATGGTGATGAACCGGTGATCCTCTTAGCAGATGATCTGGCACCGAGTGAGACGGTACAGCTCGATAAGTCGAAGGTGCTTGCGTTTGTCACAAGACATGGCTCGACGAATTCCCATACAGCGATTCTGGCGCGGACGATGAATATTCCGGCACTGATTGGTGTGAAATTCGAGGAAAATGTCGACGGCAAATTCGCAATTGTCGATGGTTACAATGGCAGAGTCTATGTAGAGCCAACCGATGATGTTGTGAAAGAATACGAGAGTAAGAAGCAGGAAGCCGAAGAGAAGAAACGCTTGCTGCAGGAATTGAAGGGCAAAGAAAATATCACACTCGATGGAAAGAAAATTAAGCTGTATGCGAATATCGGAGGTGTTGCGGATGTTGCTTCTGCTCTGCAGAATGATGCAGAGGGCATCGGGCTTTTCCGAAGCGAGTTCCTGTATTTAGAGAGCGATACATTTCCAACAGAAGAAGAACAGTTTCAGGCATATAAAACCGTTGCGGAGAATATGGCAGGCAAGAAAGTCATTATCCGTACACTGGATATCGGTGCCGACAAACAGGTGGATTATTTCAATCTGGATAAAGAAGATAATCCGGCGATGGGCTACCGTGCAATCCGTATCTGCCTGACACAGCCGGAGATATTCAAGACACAGCTTCGCGCAATCTTTCGTGCAAGCTATTACGGAAATATCGGCATCATGTATCCGATGATTATTTCCGTATCAGAGGTGCAGAGGATTCATGCGATCGTTGACGAAGTGAAAGCAGAGTTAGATGCGCAGGGACTTCCGTACGGAGAAGTCGAGCAGGGTATTATGATTGAGACGCCGGCCGCTGTGATGATGAGTGCAGAGCTTGCGAAAGAAGTTGACTTCTTCAGTATCGGAACAAACGATCTGACACAGTATACGCTTGCAATCGACCGTCAGAATCCGAAGCTGGATGATTTTTACGATTCCCATCATCCTGCAATCTTACGCATGATTCAGATGGTAATCGAAAATGGACATAAGGAAGGCTGCTGGGTCGGAATCTGTGGCGAGCTTGGTGCCGATACAACACTCACAGAAACCTTCCTGAAGATGGGAATTGATGAGCTTTCGGTATCGCCATCCATGATATTCCCGGTAAGGGATAAGATCCGCAGCACAGATACAACCAAATAAAAAGCATTTGTACATTTTAGGGCAATCAACGTTGGCTATATCTTTTGACTCAGATGCTCATTGCCTGCAAATATTGATAAAATCGCAAGGTGTAAGGACTGATCCATATATGCCTTGCGATTTTTCGTTTGTACAAGTATAGGTATCTGTGGTAGAATGGGCGTGGCAATGCAAATGAATAAAGCGTGTGTAAACAGTCACGCTTCGTGTGGCAACATTAAATATGACAAGAAGGTTATAACATGTCAGAAACAGACAGATTACAGGAAAAACAAAAACTCCCCATCGGATTTATGGATTCAGGGCTTGGTGGATTAAGCGTCCTGCGCGAAGCCATAAAATTGATGCCGAAGGAAGATTTTATATATTATGGAGATTCCCTGCATGCACCCTATGGTGTAAAGCCACAGGCTGAAATCCGGGATTTGACATTTGCAGTGGTAGAAAAGTTGTTAGATATGGGAATCAAAGGACTGGCAGTTGCCTGCAACACAGCGACAAGTGCAGCCGTACGATTGCTACGAAATACATATCCGGAGCTTCCAATCGTAGGAATCGAACCGGCTGTAAAGCCTGCAGTAACGGAAAGCCATGGTGGCAGAATCCTGGTGATGGCAACTCCGATGACACTCAAACAGGAGAAATTCCAGAACCTCTTAGCAAAGTATCGGGAACAGGCAGACATCGTTCCCGTCCAGTGTGACGGACTGATGGAATTCGTCGAGCATGGCGATCTGGATGGACAGGAATTGGACGATTATTTCGCAGAAAAGCTATCACCAGTCCTGACCGACGACACAGAATCCATCGTTCTTGGCTGTACACACTATCCGTTCCTGAAAAAAGAACTCCGCCATTTCCTTGGGGACCGTGACATCCATCTGATCGATGGCAGCCTTGGAACCTCCCGCGAACTCATGCGCCGCCTCAAAGTACAAGGCCTGCTTCGCACTGACGACCACAAAGGCAAGGTGCGGATTATGAATTCATCCGGAAGGCAGGAACTAATAGACTTGAGTCTAAAGTTACTGAATTTGCCTGACTACGAATGAGATTATATAGGGATAAGGTCGTAGATATCCCATCAAAAATGTATATGGATTTGGACACGATTGCCAATTCTTAAGCAGACCGTTGAAGCACGCTGGTACTTAATGAACGGCAAACTTGTTTGTCGTGAATTTAGTACCACTGCGTGCTGAACCGAGCGAGAGCGTGTCTGCGTAGAATACAATTCATATGTGGCTCCCATACAGTAGGGTTGTTTCGCAATAATGGAAAAAGGAGAATAAGAAATGGTAAACTTCAAAGAAGACGAGCAGTTAAAAACATTGAACCACTCCTGTGCCCATCTGATGGCGCAGGCAATCAAGCACCTGTACCCACAGGCAAAGTTCTGGGTAGGACCAGTCGTTGCAGAAGGCTTCTACTATGATGTAGACCTTGGCGATGATGTAATCCGTGATGAGGATATCGCAGCCATCGAGAAGGAAATGAAGAAGGTTGCAAAGTCAGGCAAGAAGATCATCCGTAAGGAGATTTCCAAGGAAGAGGCTCTGGAGATGTTCAAGGATGATGAGTACAAGTTGGATCTGATCTCCAATTTGGAAGATGGAACAATTTCCTGCTATGAGCAGGGCGACTTTACAGACCTCTGCCGTGGTCCTCACGTAGACAATGTAAAGCTCTGCCGTAACTTCAAGCTGCTCCGTCACTCAGGCGCTTACTGGAAGGGCGACAACAACAATAAGGTATTGCAGAGAATTTACGGTGTCTGCTTCCCAACAGCAGAAGAGCTGGAGGCACATCTGAAGCTTCTCGAAGAGGCAAAGGAGAGAGACCACAGAAAGATCGGTAAGGATATGCAGCTGTTCATGGTAGACGATCTCGTTGGACGTGGACTTCCGATGTTCCTTCCGAAGGGGTATACGATCTGGCAGGAGCTGGAGAACTACATCAAGGATAAGGAGCGTAAGCTTGGCTACCTGCACGTTATGACACCATGTGTTGGTACGGTGAATCTGTACAAGACATCCGGTCACTGGGATCACTACAAGGAAAACATGTTCCCGGCCATGGACGTAGAGGGTGAGTCTTTCGTTCTTCGTCCAATGAACTGTCCACATCATATGATGATTTATGCAAACCGTATGCATTCTTATAAAGACCTCCCAATCCGTATTGGTGAGATCGCACATGACTTCCGTTTCGAGGCGAGTGGTACTTTGAAGGGTATCGAGCGAGGCAGACATTTCTGTCAGAACGATGCGCATTTGTTTGTGACACCGGAGCAGATCGAGGATGAGTTCTCAAAGGTTGTAGACCTGATCTTCAGCACATACAAGGATTTCGGTATCACAGATTATCGTTGCGTGCTGTCTCTGCGTGATCCGGAGAACAAGGTAAAATACCACGATGATGATGAGATGTGGAATATGGCGGAGAACGCATTAAGAAAAGTATTAGATGACCTCGGTATCGAATACACAGAAGAGATCGGCGAGGCAGCCTTCTACGGACCAAAGCTTGATGTC
>ERZ773115.3135-NODE-3135-length-11817-cov-24.500085_pt1 | contig 11817 bp, 9 predicted proteins | sample MGYA00511116_ERZ773115 | MGnify/ENA primary metagenome ERZ773115 (study PRJEB29015, sample SAMEA2737869) | human gut metagenome | biome: human gut; feature: human-associated habitat; material: faeces | place: China | collected 2012 ... | reverse complement strand
AATTTTAATCAGCGAGTCAGCTTGGGAAGAAATGACCTGCTTATTCGCACCTTCCATAGCTGTAATGCCGTTGTATAAGGTTTCCCTGTTTGCTCATTTCCTTCTGAGCCGCTCTACAACGCTGAAGACACATTAAATAGTGAATCCAAAGTCGTATTACGTAACGGCGGCAAAACTATAATTTATTAGAGCAATTGTCAAACAACTATGAAAAACAATCCAGTTTTTGGCTGGTGGAATGGGATTTTTCTCTCAAAATTTATTGCTCTAATAATTCTTGATTTTTATGCGCAGCTGGACGTAAACTCCTCTTCAGACCTAATAACTTCGTATAGCATACATTATACGAAGTTATATTAAGGGTTATTGAACATGATCAATTCACCTGTAAATCCATACAGTTCAATACCTTATCAGGTCAAATAGTGATCACTTGATCATTTGATCAAGGTAGCGCTACGTAAAATCTGCGAAATGTTGGCGGTGTTAGTCCTACAGATTTCGCGTAGCGCACTTAGCACCACCAATCAATCAGAGGTGAAAAATGGGATATTCAGCTGCTAAAGTGTCCACTCATCTTGAGCTTGAGAAAAACCGTGGTTACTGGCGGGCAAAAGGGTTTGATCGTGATAGTTGTCAACTGTCATTATCGCGCGGTGAAGAGAAAATAGAACGCACGCGCGGTCGCTGGCGTTTCTATGACGAGAACCATAAACAGGTAAAGGCAGAGCCGATCCTGTACACTTTACTTAAAACCATTATCTGAGTGTTAAATGTCCAATTTACTGACCGTACACCAAAATTTGCCTGCATTACCGGTCGATGCAACGAGTGATGAGGTTCGCAAGAACCTGATGGACATGTTCAGGGATCGCCAGGCGTTTTCTGAGCATACCTGGAAAATGCTTCTGTCCGTTTGCCGGTCGTGGGCGGCATGGTGCAAGTTGAATAACCGGAAATGGTTTCCCGCAGAACCTGAAGATGTTCGCGATTATCTTCTATATCTTCAGGCGCGCGGTCTGGCAGTAAAAACTATCCAGCAACATTTGGGCCAGCTAAACATGCTTCATCGTCGGTCCGGGCTGCCACGACCAAGTGACAGCAATGCTGTTTCACTGGTCATGCGGCGGATTCGAAAAGAAAACGTTGATGCCGGTGAACGTGCAAAACAGGCATTGGCGTTCGAACGCACTGATTTCGACCAGATTCGTTCACTCATGGAAAATAGCGATCGCTGCCAGGATATACGTAATCTGGCATTTCTGGGGATCGCTTATAACACCCTGTTACGTATAGCCGAAATTGCCAGGATCAGGGTTAAAGATATCTCACGTACAGACGGTGGGAGAATGTTAATCCATATTGGCAGAACGAAAACGCTGGTTAGTACCGCGGGTGTAGAGAAGGCACTTAGCCTGGGGGTAACTAAACTGGTCGAGCGATGGATTTCTGTCTCTGGTGTGGCTGATGATCCGAATAACTACTTGTTTTGCCGTGTCAGAAAAAATGGCGTAGCTGCGCCATCTGCCACCAGCCAGCTATCAACTCGCGCCCTGGAAGGGATTTTTGAAGCAACTCATCGATTGATTTACGGCGCTAAGGATGACTCTGGTCAGAGATACCTGGCCTGGTCTGGACACAGTGCCCGTGTCGGAGCCGCGCGAGATATGGCCCGCGCCGGAGTTTCAATACCGGAGATCATGCAAGCTGGTGGCTGGACCAACGTAAATATTGTCATGAACTATATCCGTAACCTGGATAGTGAAACAGGGGCAATGGTGCGCCTGCTGGAAGATGGCGATTAGCCATTAACGCGTAAATGATTGCTCTAATTCATTGATATTTATGGTGACATATGAGAAAGGATTTCAACATCGACGGAAAATATGTAGTGCTGTCTGTAAGCACTAATATTCAGTCGCCAGCCGTCATTGTCACTGTAAAGCTGAGCGATAGAATGCCTGATATTGACTCAATATCCGTTGCGTTCCCTGTCAAAAGTATGCGTGGTGCTGAACATTTCGTGATGAACGCCACCGAGGAAGAAGCACGGCGCGGTTTTGCTAAAGTGATGTCTGAGTTTGGCGAATTTTTGGGGAACGTTGACAAAGTCCTCTCAATCAGTTCAGCAAGGTCCAAAGCGTTAACAGCTTCCATGATGAAATAAAAAAAAGCCTGGCAAGGAGCCAGGCTGCACAAAAGAGCGGGTTTGTATTCCGCATCCAATCAATCAAGAAGGAGTATAGCACACAGGTACTGAAGTGAAAAAATGTGATTCGCGATAAACAAAATATCTATCATTGCTCTAATTGATTGATATAATTGAGCCGCAGTTTTTGTCAACTACGAAGACGTTGCCATTACTTCACTCCTTGACATCATTGGCGGCCATTAGGCCGCCTTTTTTTTGCCATATGAAAACAATCGAACAAAAAATTGAACAGTGCCGCAAGTGGCAGAAGGCAGCCAGAGAACGGGCGATCGCTCGGCAACGGGAGAAGTTGGCTGATCCGGTCTGGCGAGAATCTCAATATCAGAAAATGCGGGATACTCTCGACCGCCGTATCGCTAAACAGAAAGAGCGCCCACCAGCCAGCAAAACGCGGAAAAGCGTGGTAAAAATAAAATCTCGTGGCTTGAAGGGGAGAACACCAACGGCGGAGGAACGGCGCGTCGCCAATGCTCTTGGCGCTCTCCCCTGCATTGCCTGCTATATGCATGGAGTAATATCTAATGAGGTGTCTCTGCACCATATCGCCGGTCGTACCGCGCCGGGTTGTCATAAAAAGCAATTGCCACTTTGTAGATGGCACCACCAGCATGCAGCTCCGGCTGAAGTAAGAGGGGTTTGAGGGCCAATGATGTAAAAAACCACGCTAAGGAGGTAATTCATTGTTTAAATTGAGATTTAACGGCCTCAATTCCCCCTTCATAATATCCTCCGGTAGTGTGAACGTATAATGTCCCAGCATGTTGATATGACCATGCATCAGAGGCGAAAGCCGCGCGATATGTTCATCTTCTGGCCCTTCCCCAGTGCTACGCAGGTGCGACAAGGCTTCCTGCATATAAAGCGTATTCCACAGCACCACTGCGTTTGTCACCAGACCCAGCGCACCCAACTGATCTTCCTGCCCCTCGCGGTAACGTTTTCTGATCTCACCACGCTGACCGTAGCAAATGGCTCTTGCCACGGCATGGCGACCTTCGCCCCGGTTAAGCTGTGTTAGGATCCTGCGGCGATAGTCCTCATCATCAATATAGTTGAGAAGATACAGTGTCTTGTTAACTCTTCCGACCTCCATTATTGCCTGAGCAAGCCCTGACGGTCGGGTACTTCTCAATAGCGATCGAATGAGTTCTGACGCATGAATTGTGCCCAGCTTCAGCGAACCTGCAACCCGCATCATCTCATCCCAGTGGCTTTCGATTTTAGAAAGGTCAACACAACCCCGAGCCAGTTCGTCCAACGCCCCGTAATTCGCTGCTTTGTCAGCCCGCCAGAACACCGCCTCACCAGCATCCGCCAGACGAGGTGAAAATTGGTATCCCAGTAGCCAGAACAAGCCAAAGATAATGTCACTGGTACCTGCTGTGTCCGTCATGATTTCAACCGGGTTTAGTCCCGTTTGTTGCTCAAGTAGTCCCTCCAGCACAAAAATGGAATCCCGCAGCGTTCCAGGGATCACTATGCCATGAAAACCCGAATATTGGTCAGAGACAAAGTTGTACCAGGTAATGCCGCGCCCTGAACCAAAGTATTTTCTGTTGGGGCCAGAATTCACCGTTTTCACTGGTGTGACAAAACGCATACCATCAGCGGAGGCCACCTCACCGCCACCCCAGTATCCTGCCAACGCTAACGAGGACTGAAAATCAACCAGCCGCGCATTGGCGCTGACCAGCGTTTCTGCTCGGATGTAGTTCTGTTTCACCCAGCTCAGGCGATGGCGGGTCAGTGCAGGGATATTGTGCTTGATCAGCGGCTCATGTCCGATATTGCAGGCCTCAGCCAGCATCACCGCACACAGGATTATATGCAGATCCTGCGCGCGGGCACCTGACTCGCTGACATGGCTGAATTCACGGGTGAAACCCGTTCTGGCGTCAATCTCAAGCAACAGTTCTGTCAGGTCAACGGGTGGGAGCAATTGTCTGACTCGGCTGCTCAGTCGTATCAGCGCCGGTGGCTCATCCAATTTATCCAGGCTGCTGATGGTCAGCGAAGGATGTTTACCTTCATTGCAGATGTCTACGGCGGTATTGCGGTCAAAACGTGATGCCACCGTTTTCCAGGTTTCATCCAACCGTGCTGCCAATTGCACCGATGCTTTACTGCCATTGGTGGGGTGACCCAATGCCCGGCACACTGGAACCCGCTGCGCCTGCCATTCCTCCCCCTGAAGAAGTTTTTGGCGCGGATCACCCCAACGATCGCTGTTTTCCAACCAGATGTCACGACGGCGTAGCGCATCCTGAAGTCGCTCCAGCAGACACAACGAGTAACCCGCTCGCTGTATCCGACCTTCAGCATCGTACACCAGGCGTTTCCAAGGGCCTGAAATGATATGCTCAGGTGCATCGTCCAGGATCCGTTTTTTCGAGCCGTTTAGCTCTGCCAGGTAATGGATGGCCGCGAGGGTATGTTCACCGTCTGGGGCCGCCCGGAAGTGCAGATCGCGCAGTAGTGCGGGCAAAAAACGCCTTACCCGTCCGTACTGCTCCACCATTTCATCCTGAAAGTTTGTATCCTGGGGGCGGGCCAGTTCATTCACTTTTTCCACTGACTCTGCCAGTCTGGCGACAGGTACACTGCTGAATATGGTCTTTCGCAGCAAATCATCACCAGTATCTTCATCAAGTAAAAGTGCACATGCCCGCGCCAGCAACAACGCCGCACGGTCAAGATCCTTGAGCGTCCTAAGTCGCTTTTTCTGCCCGGTTTTCTTCGCCTCCCTGGTAATATTGAGGATCAGCATATCCAGCACGTCAACGGCCTCGTCCAGCGCCGAGATTTCTTGCGCTTTCACGAACGCGGTAAGGATAGCCAGCCGCCGTTCTTCTGGCATTCTGCTGATATATTTCACCGATGCCATTCCGGCATAGCGTGCCAGGTTGCGGAGCTGTATGGCAGGCAGCCCAGTGAAATTCAGGCAGGAAAATTCCAGGCTGCGCAGGCGAGTGTAACGTTCAAGTGCTTCAGTGAATGCGGGGCCGCTGATAGTGACAGGGCCTCTTTTTAGGTGCTCCATCACTGAGAGTCGCTGTCCTTCGGGGATTTCAAGTAACCCAGCCAGTTGTGCGGCCTGCCAACGGTTTGGCAGCGCGGCCAATTTTCGCCATAAGCGGCGGGTCGCACGCTCACGGATTTCACCAATGACCCTCGTAAGGGTGGATGCGGCTGGCAACAACACTTTATTTTGAAGCAACCACGCGGTGGCAAAATCGAACATCAGTCCGGGGCGTTCATTACTGAGCCATGCACGAGTATACAGCAATCGCTTCAGTCTGAACGACCACGGGAAATCACCGAAATCATGATAGCTGTAGTGCTGCCTGATAAGCCCGTGGTGCTCCCAACGTGTATTTTCCCTTTGAGCATAGCGGGAGATGATCTCTGGATAGCGGATGTTAAGTTGCCTTGCGACATAAAACTGGACACCGGGCGGTATTTGCATGAGATCGGGCAAGAAGGTTCCCAGAAAGCGGGCGGTTGTGAGTTGAAGGGCAATCCCCAACCGGTTATGCCTGCCCCTACGTAGGTTGATGAAAGTAAGGTCTCGCTCATCAAGATGAAAATACCGTGCCAGTTGGATCTCGTTTGGCTCTGCGGCATAACGCCCGTAGTTCTGTGTCTGTTTGTCGGTCAGAAAATCAGCAGCCATCACGCATCCTTTCATTATTTATTGATCCGTATTATTTTGGCGGTATCAGATATTATAAATTTTGAGACCAATGAAAACTGCCCTAAACATGAGTATCAAAAATCGTGATTTATGCCTTATGATACTACGCAGTATCAATATCGATTTATGAGACCAAAATGGCATTATTAGGGTATGCAAGAGTATCAACCAGCCATCAGAAACTGACGAGCCAGGTTACTGAGCTCAACACAGCGGGAGTGAGGGATGATCGAGTGTTTACTGACATGATGTCGGGAGCAACTGATGAGCGCGAAGGGCTACAGCGACTCCTTGCCAGAGCGGAGAAAGATGACATTATTCTCTGTACAAAAATGGATCGTCTTGGACGTAATACCGCAGATATGATTCGCATCGTGGATACTTGCTATAAAAAAGGCATCGCTATTCGCTTTCTTGAGAACGGCCTTAGTACTGAAGGCACTATGGGAAAAATGGTCATCCAGATACTAGCTGCTGTTGCCGAAGCGGAACGTGAAAGGATCTTGGAACGAACTAACGATGGACGGCAGGCAGCTATGATTAAGGGCGTCAAATTCGGAAGAAAACCTCATAGAAAGGCTGAATTAGCTAATGAATTGATCAATAAGGACGTAGAAGTAAAAGAGGTAATGGAAAAAACGGGTATATCACGGGCGACGTATTTTAGGCTGAAAAGAAAAACGGTTACTAACAATATTAATCTTTCCAATAATAAATAAGAAAGATGAGCATTCTTAAAAACCTGAACGGCTTCTATTTAGCAATATTTAAACTCGAAAAAAGGATGTATTCAAATTGAGTCAATATTTAAAGCTTGGCGATGACCAGTCTCCGGTTCAGTTGGACCCACACAGCGAAGTTGGTGCATTTAAAGTCGTTGGACACTGCGCATGGGCAAAACCAGAAGATAAAATCACTCCTGACTTTTTGCGTTCAAGAGTAGAACCTTGGTTAACTGCACTTTTTCAGTCTGAACACTTAAATATACTTATTGGCGCCGGCCTTAGTTCGGCTATCCAAGAGTCAGCGACCGGCACCAAACCTCAAGGTATGGGATGGATTGAAGATCTCAAAGTTTGTAAGGCTGAAATAGACAGTTATGTAGCTAAAACAGCAGACGCCTCAGGAAGGGGAAAGGGTAATATTGAAGATCAGATTCGTTCAATTAATGAGTTGATTAAAGGACTAGAGATTTTAACGGTACAAAACCTACCGGTTCCACCATCTCCACCAGGTGCTCCCTCATATCGAAATTTAAAAAGTGAGTTAGTAGAGTTAAATAATGAGCTAACAAGGTGTCTGAAATTATTTTCAGACTCAGTTAGTTATGGTGAAAAATTAATTCGTGATGCAAACAACGATTTAAAAACAGAAACATTTAATTATTTAGTAAGTTTTTTGATGAGTTTTTCAAGTCGAACAGCAACTAGGGATCGATTACATATTTTTACGACAAATTACGACAGGATAATTGAAACGGGCGCTGAAATAGCAGGTCTTCGTTTAATTGACAGATTTGTCGGTACTATAGCACCAATTTTTAGATCTTCTCGGTTAGAAGTGGATTATCATTACAACCCACCAGGGATTCGGGGTGAGCCAAGATATTTGGAAGGTGTGGCGCGATTTACTAAATTACATGGTTCATTGGACTGGTATGCTACTGAAGGGGCTATAAGGCGTTTTGGATTGCCATTTGGAGCCAGTTCGGTTGAACCCTTTTTACAGGTGGAAACTACCGGAACTGCAAATTATCAACAATTAATGATTTATCCAAATTCAGTTAAAGACCGTGAAACATCTGAATATCCTTATGTTGAGCTATTTAGGGATTTAGCATCTGCAACATGTCGTCCTAATAGCACCTTGGTAACATATGGTTATAGTTTTGGCGATGAGCATATAAATCGGGTTATTATTGACATGTTGACAATACCCTCAACGCATATAGTAATAATTGCATACGGTGATCCACTTGGTAGAATCATGCGTTTTATAAACGATAGTGGAAGAAAAGCTCAAATATCTTTATTGCTTGGTGATCACTTTGGAGATATAAAGAAATTAGTAGATTTTTATCTTCCTAAAGCCGCGATAGACAGATCATCAATTCGTATGGCGGAGCTATTGAAGTCAAGAGGTTTGTATCGTGCAACTACCTCAAATAATAGTGGGGATTCCGAATGAACTCATTTCCCATTGAACAAGGTGAGCAACTCAGGGTAGGTACTGTAGATTTTGTTTCACCCAATGAAATTAGAGCACTATTAGATATCGATTCACCTGATGCTGTCGCTTTGAATGCAGGCACACCTAGAAATTTTCCTAGAGTAAACAGCTATGTATTAGTCTCATGTGATAATGGTTACTTAGTTGGGCAAATAGAGTGGCTTGCAGTTGAGCATTCACCTTATCCTAAACAAAGAGATATTCAAGATTTTGGTCTAGTAAACCTACCATTTCCTCGAAAAAAAATAAGTTTAAATCCAGTCGGAACTCTTAAACGCTTTTCCAAAGATGGTACTGATTATTTTAAATTTCAACGCGGCTCTGAATCATTTCCTTCTATTGGTTCAGCTATTTTACTACCAACAGATTTACAGCTTAGATCAATTGTCGAGTCTGGTGATAATAGACGAATAGTTATTGGGCAAAGTCCACTTGCTAACAATGCTAATGTAGCCGTAGACCCTGATAGATTATTTGGTCGTCATATAGCAGTACTTGGTAATACTGGTAGTGGTAAGTCTTGTTCTGTCGCAGGATTAATCCAATGGTCACTCGAAGCTGCAATGGAGTCAGAAGTAAAACCAAACGCCAGATTTATTATATTAGACCCCAATGGCGAGTATGTACGTGCTTTGGGACCAACTACAAAATTTAAAGGCAGAATTTTTAAAGTCGAAGCTGGGGAAAATGAGCATCAACTCCAAGTGCCATCTTGGTTTTGGAATAGCTCGGAATGGGCATCATTTACGCAAGCGAGTCCTAAAGCCCAACTTCCTTTACTAAAGCGTTCTCTAAGGGCAATGAGAAACGAAGATTTTGAACTTGAAACAACCTCAAATATAGAAATAAAACGTTTTCTAGGGAATGTTCTCATAACCTTAAAACATGATAAAAGTTCAGGGAAACCCTTTGGAGCTTGGGGGCCTGCAAAAGGCTTTAACGAGATAATGGGTAAATGGATTGAAAGCTTTGAAGGATACAGAGATAAACTTGGAAATAACAACTTAACGAATGTAATCACAATAATGTCTAAATATAGACAAGATAGGAATGTACAGTACGCAACCATGCAAGCGACCGTGCCTGAAATAGATAGCATTATCGAGAGTGTTACCTCTGCATTTAGAGAGTTCGGAGGGTTTGAGAAAGAGTTACTACCAAAGAATGAAGATATACCGTTACCATTTGATGGTAATAACCTGGTTGCCTATTTAGAAGCTCTTGCTCAAGAAAATGGCAGTGAACAATATGTTGAATATTTGGTTGCCAGAATACGCACCATGCTCTCAGATACAAGGATGAGATCTGTTACTAATGATGCTGATAATCGGATTGACTTAGCTAAATGGTTAGAGAAATATCTTGGTACCGATTGTTCAAGAGATGATAACAGTTGTATTTCTATAATAGATCTATCTCTAGTTCCAAGCGAAATTACTCACATTGTTACTGCTGTGATTTCAAGGATTATTTTTGAATCATTGCAACGCTATAGAAGACTATATAATAAATCTTTACCTACGGTACTTGTAGCTGAAGAAGCACATACATTTATTAAACGGTATCGTGATGACTCTGAAAATCAGGATGTCGCAGCTGTTTGCTGCCAAGTGTTTGAGAAAATTGCACGAGAAGGCAGAAAATTTGGTCTTGGGATGGTGGTTTCCTCGCAACGACCATCAGAATTATCACCTACAGTTTTATCTCAATGTAATACTTTTCTTCTGCATCGAATTAGTAATGACAAAGATCAGGAGCAAGTTCATAAAATGGTACCTGATAATTTGCGAGGATTACTCCGTGAGTTGCCTTCACTGCCATCCCAACATGCAATACTGATGGGCTGGGCATCTGAGCTTCCTGTCCTGGTTAAAATGAAAAATTTGACGAAAGATCAGCAACCCCATTCTGATGACCCTGACTTCTGGGATGTTTGGACAAGAAAGTATGCTGATGGGAAATTGGTCGAGAGAACTGTCGATTGGGGAGCTGTTGTAAAGGAATGGCAACAAAAGTGATCTGCGGCAGAAAATGAAAGCGGGAGGGCAGATCGGAATTGAAGGAACTTTATGTCATCAATCTACTTGGTGTTGCGTTCCGTTGTCCCTGGGGTCCGCTTGGAAAAAGGAAATTATCCTACTATAAGGGCTTCCCCGAACAGTCAACGCCGGTTTTTAATTTCTGTCTGTTCATCAATGAAAGGCAAGGGATAAGACTGCGCTACTATAAACGGTCATGCTGAATCGCTAGTGATTCGGACCCTGATGAAAGACGCTCGTGAGATCCTCCTTCGTTAATCGGATAGTGATATCCAGTAGGATATGCAGATACTTCTCACGGGGGTCTAACCCTTTACCATCAACAATTTACAGTTCAGTTACTACTCAGTTAAATTTTTCATGTTGTTGAATACAGTCTGAAGTCATCGCCGTAATGTAATGATGCCCAGCACAACCTCGCATTCTTGGCGGCGATTGCAACGACAGCACGCCAGTATCCCCGCCTACCAATCAACGAGCAGACCCAACGGCTAAACGGGTCCGTTCTATTCTCTGCCCCTACCATTACAGAACGGGCTCCCTGGACCAGTAGGGTTCGCAGATAGGCATCACCCGCTTTTGTTATCCTGCCAAGCTTTGATTTTCCGCCACTACTGTATTGTGATGGCGTTAGCCCCAACCAGGCTGCCAGTTGGCGCCCGTTCTTAAAATCATGGGCATTGCCAATACTGGCGACCAGCGCACTCGCTGTGGTGGGCCCAACACCTTTCAGTTCCATTAACTGCTGGCTGCGATGATCTGTTTTGGCCACACGAGATAATACCCTGTCATATTCGGCGATTTTCTCTTCAATATTAGTGACATGTGTCAATAGATCATCAATGCACAGCCTAACCTGTACTGGCAGAGTTTCCTTCTGGTCAGAAACAACATGACGCAGAGCATCAGTGCTTTGTGGGGCAATAACCCCGAATTCAGATATCAGGCCCCGAAGACGGTTATACGTTGCTGTTCTTTCCTGGATAAATCCCTGTCTTGTCCGATGTAAGCATTGCATTGCCTGCTGGCTTTCGTCTTTGACTGGTACAAAGCGCATATGCGGCCGCTGCACTGCCTCACAAATAGCTATTGCATCAGCTGCATCATTTTTCCCGGTCTTACCCGCCATGCGATAGGGTGAGACAAATTTCGGAGCCATCAACCGGACATCATGGCCATACTGCCTGAATAATCTTGCCCAATAGTGGGCACCCGAGCAGGCTTCCATTCCAATGACACAGGGAGGTAAACCTGCGATGAGTTCAGAAAGTGCTGCACGCGACACCTTGGGTTTAACCAGAACAGCTTTACCATTTTGGTCAATGCAGTGAACAGCAAACACATTTTTAGCAAGATCGATACCGACAGTGGTGATGGTCATAACGAATCCCTCTGGGTCAATGTTTATCCTATGATTGCACGAAAGTTAATCAGGCGCATATCTAGGGGAAGTCCCTTCCATTCGCTAAGCGCATTTTTTGCACAGATGGCTACCGACTGAACGTAACGTGTGAGTCATGATCAGAAATGTGTTAACTCTAGGAATTGACACGACTTACTGTTTGATGGGGAAATCATGTTTAGCTATGGAAGGTGCGAACAAGTCCCTGATATGAGATCATGTTTGTCATCTGGAGCCATGG
>ERZ773115.3134-NODE-3134-length-11821-cov-19.894612_pt1 | contig 11821 bp, 6 predicted proteins | sample MGYA00511116_ERZ773115 | MGnify/ENA primary metagenome ERZ773115 (study PRJEB29015, sample SAMEA2737869) | human gut metagenome | biome: human gut; feature: human-associated habitat; material: faeces | place: China | collected 2012 ... | reverse complement strand
CCCAGATGAATCCGCCCTCAGAACGGATGACACGGGCTACGGCATCATCGATCAGAGTGTAGAAATATTCAATGCCAAGTTCCTCGAATTTAGCCTTGTACTCGTTATCATAGATCTCCTGGAAAATATCCTTAAAAGTATGATCGTACTTTTTGGAAATTGTATCTTTAGTAGAGAACCACAGATCCTGCTTCGTATCTACCGCATAGCTGAAGCATGCTCTTGCAAAGCTCTCGATGGATTTATTGGTATTGTGGATACCCTGAATGATGCCTGCTCCGTCGAAATTATGGATCAGTTCACGGGTCTCGGTGCCGTCTGCTGCGGTGAATACCAGCTCTGCCTTACCGGGTCCGGGTACTTTGATCTCTGTATTTTTATAGACATCACCATAAGCATGACGGGCGATGGTGATGGGCTTGGTCCAGTTTTTTACGTAGGGAACGATACCCTTTACCAGGATTGGTGCACGGAATACAGTACCGTCCAAGATGGCACGAATGGTTCCGTTGGGACTCTTCCACATTTCCTTCAGGTTGTACTCTGTCATTCTGGCAGCGTTGGGAGTAATGGTAGCACATTTTACGGCAACACCGTATTTTAACGTAGCGTTGGCAGAATCCACCGTTACCTGATCGTCTGTCTCATTACGATGCTCCAGTCCCAGATCATAGTACTCTGTCTTCAGATCGATATAGGGCAGCAACAGCTCATCCTTGATCATCTGCCAGAGGATTCTGGTCATTTCATCTCCGTCCATCTCTACGAGAGGGGTTGTCATTTTGATCTTTTCCATAACGATTTCCTTTCCGGTATTAATTTTCGTTCTATTCTATTTTAACGTAATTCGTTCCAACAGGCAACTTATTCCTGACTTTCCGCCTGCTGTGCATAAGCCTCATTCAGACCGTTCTTCACCATGTTCTCATAAGCATTGATCATATGCTGATGTGCCAGTTGCTCTGCCAGATCGGCGTTGCCAGCCTTAATGGCTTCCATGATCTTTTCATGCTCTTCGTTGGACTTCGGACCTCTATTGGCACTGGACAGCGTCTTCTTACGGACACGGAGAACATACTGATGGAAATCCTTCAGCTGATGCTCCAGCATCTTGCTGTCACAGGCTTCATACAGAATATCATGGAAACGATTGTCTAACTCTGCCAGCTGCTCCAGATGCCCCTTCTGGGCATGGAACTTGGACAGGTAGACATTCTCCTCCATCTCTTCCATCTGCTCCTTGGTGATATGCTCCGTAGCCCAACGGGCGCACAAACCTTCCAGCAGGGAACGGATCATATAAATATCCTTCACGTCCTTCTGCGTAATGCCGGTGACATAGGCACCCTTGTTCGGAATGATCTGGATCAGTCCCTCCAGTTCCAGCTGACGGAATGCCTCTCTGACGGGGGTTCTGCTGACGCCCATCTCCTCGCCGATCGCCACTTCCTTCAATTCTTCATGTTCCTGGTATTTTCCGCTTAAAATGTCCTCTCTCAGCTTGTGAAATACCCGTCCCCGCAGGGAGAACTTGTCCGTTACTTCCTGCTTTACATCATACTTACTCACTATAATCCTCGATTCCAGACAACGCTGTTACCGTTGTCATGCTCATTCTATGTTTACTCACCGATCTTCAGATTCTTCTCCAGGCAAATACGGTTAACACATGCCACGATCTCATCATCCGTAAGTACGGTGACACGACCTCCGGCATACTCCTCATCTACCCACTTTTTGATCTCTGCTACCAGTTCGGAATTCTTCTGTACCTGCTTGTCTCCCTTTAACTTGTAGTAGGTGTTCAGCCAGTGTGCGATACCTGCCAGACCAGAGGTGTTGGAAATAGCGCACAATACCGGACGGTTCAGGAATTTCTCGGTATCGAAGATATTGTAGATTTCCTCGTTCTTAAGCAGTCCGTCTGCATGGATGCCGGCTCTGGTTACATTAAAGTTCTTGCCCACAAACGGGGTTCTGGGAGGAATCTGATAACCTATTTCTTTCTCATAGTACTCTGCCAGCTCCGTGATCACACGGGTATTCATACCGTTTAAGTCGCCCTTTAACTGTGCATACTCGAATACCATTGCCTCCAAAGGCGTATTACCGGTACGCTCACCGATACCAAACAGAGAAGTGTTGACACCGGAACAGCCATACAGCCATGCTGTGGTAGAGTTGGACACTGCCTTGTAAAAGTCATTATGTCCATGCCACTCGATCAACTCATGAGGCACACCTGCATGGGTATGGATCGCATAGATGATACCCTGTACACTACGGGGAATAACGGCACCGGGATAGTTGACACCGTATCCCATGGTATCGCAGGCACGTACCTTGATGGGAATCTGATACTCCTTCATCAGTTTCATCAGTTCCAGACAGAACGGCACCACATAGCCGTAGATATCCGCTCTGGTGATATCCTCAAGGTGACATCTGGGGCTGATGCCCTCCTCTAAGCAGTCACGGATAACACTTAAATAGTGATCCATTGCCTGTCTTCTGGTCATTTTTAACTTTAAGAAAATATGATAATCGGAACAGCTTACCAAAATACCGGTCTCCTTCATTCCGATCTCTTTTACTAATTTGAAATCTTCCTTGCTGGCACGGATCCAGCTGGTCACCTCAGGGAACTTATATCCCCTCTCCATACACTTATAGACAGCATCTCTGTCCTTTTTGCTATACAGGAAGAACTCGCTGGCGCGGATCATTCCGTTGGGACCGCCCAGTTCGTGCAGATAATCATAGATCTTCACGATCTGCTCCGTGGTATAAGGTGCCCTGGACTGCTGTCCGTCTCTAAAAGTGGTATCTGTGATCCAGATATCCTTCGGCATGTTATGAGGCACGATACGATCATTAAAAGGTATTTTGGGGATTTCGGAATAAGGGAACATATTACGGAACACGTTCGGCTTCTCCACATCATCCAGTATGTACATATGCTCCTCAATCTCCAGAAGGTTGTTCTTCGGATTCATGGAGACCGGACGATTCTGAAATGCATCACTATCTCTCATTGGTATACCTCTCTTCCCTGACATTCGACATCTGCAATATTGTTTTCTATTTTTACTCTGCGCAGTAAAAATACATTTTGCAGCTCTCGTATCATTGTATACAATCATACCATTCGTGTCAATATCTTTAGTCTTTATTTTATTGACTTATTTTAATCACATTTTTGATTTTTCCCAGCGATTTTATCATTTTACTTGTTTTCTAATAATCTACGGACATTGAGCATTCCGAAGCCCTGCTTATTCCAGGGTTCTCCAAGATCCGTAGCTGTCAGAGACAACAGACGGACAAACTCTTCGTTGGTCATCCACGGATATTTTCCGAGTGCCAGCGCCGCAGCTCCGGATACAATGGGAGTTGCCATGGATGTACCACTTTTCGCAACATAAGGCATAAGTATTCTGCCGTTTTGTTTACGCCAGAAAGCATTGCAGGACAGGATTCTTGTACCGGGAGCCACAATATCCGGCTTGCGGAGCACATCATATCTTCTGCCTCTGCCGGAATATGTCTCACATCTGCCTGGATCATTTTTACAGTATCTGCCGTCATGACAACCCACTGTCAGTACTTTTCTGCTGCTCGCCATCTCAGAGATGCTTCCGTCCACAGGACCATTGTTTCCCGCAGCGCAGACTACGAGAATGTTATGATCCCACAGCTTCTCCAGCTCTTCCCGTAACACCTGCTCCTTATACCGTTCCTTCAGATCTCCGATTCCAACAGAGATATTCAAGATCCGGATCTTGTAACGATTCTTTAGCCGCAGGACCCACTGCAATGCATTTCTCATAGCATCGCAGGCTCCCTCCCCGTTATCATCCAATACTTTCCCCACGACCAGTTTTGCTTCGGGTGCCATTCCGCGGAATCTCCCTTCTGATAACTCTCCGCTTCCGCATAGAATCCCACATATATGCGTTCCATGTCCGTTATCATCATACGGAAGCTGACGCTTCTCTACAAAATCCGCAAAACACAACAGTTTTCCTGCCAGATCCGGATGATAGGCAATTCCGGTATCCAACACTGCAATTACAGCAGGTGATTGGTTTGACTGTCCGTCATACAATTGTTCCGGTACCTGTACTTGTTCCCTTACCCGCTGCATAAATTCCTTCCGCTCCCACCAAAAAATCGGCATAAGACTTATTCTATCTTATGCCGGTCATTTTTACTGGTGTCGGTAAATTACCCATTATTTATTTATGATCTCCGTTCCTTCCGGAAAAATATCGCTGCTTGTAGCTGCAATGCCTGCCGGAAGATATACCTTTTGAATCTCGGTATGGTCTTTAAATACTTCGTCTGCGATCACACGCACACCATCCGGTATTGTCACTTCTGCCGAGTCTCCCTTATATGCCACCAGCACACCGCCACTGATCAAAAAGTTCTCCGTGCTGTTCTGCTCAAAATCATCCAGCCAGGCGGTGTGAGTAAAGGCCTTCGCTCCTACAGAAGTCACAGTATCCGGAATCACTACATTTTTCAGATCGTCACAATGATAAAATGCTGCGTACGCTATCGTTGTAACACCTTCCGGAATTGCAACCGTATGCACACTGCTTCTGGAAAAAGCAAATCTGCCAATCTCGCAAGTTCCCTCCGGAATCGTCACTGTACCGAGGGACTGATCCCTATAATATTTCCATTCCGGAACGATACCTTCTTCTGTCTCTGCAGTAATCGCTTCTAAACTGTCATCCACCGGTTCGGTATCCCCCTGCTGTACCTTCTCCAGGCCGGGATGCACCATGACCATGGCGTGATTCCCCACAACTACCGTACTGCCTAACACATTACCGGGCACCGGGGTCGGTGCAGGACTTGACGTCTCTTGCGGTGCAGGCTTTTCTGTCGTCTGTACATCTGCAGTCCCGTCCGCTGCCGGAGTCTGTGCAGGTGCTGCCGTCACCAGGGGATTCTTCTCTCTCTGCTCTTCCAGCTTCTGTGCGAACTGCGCAGCCACACTGCCCTCGTCCGCATGAATTGTCACATTATCACAATTTAAGAACGCATCATCAGCAATATTTGTCACCGTAGCCGGAATATAAATATCTGTTAGGTTCGTACATCCGGCAAATGCCTGTGCATCAATGCTTAGCACATTCTCCGGAATCGTAATTTGTTTTAATCCGCTACATCCGGCGAACGAATACTCGTCCACAGTCGTCAGACCTTTTCCAAGTACCACTTCTTCCAGGTTATTACAGCCCCAGAATACATAAGCATCCAGTCGTTTGACCGATTTGGGGATCACAACGAACTGTACCTTCTGGTTGTTCTCAAAGGCACTCTCGCCCACAACCTCCACTGTATCCGGAATTGTGACTCTCTCGTCGCTGCCTCTGTATTTCTCCAATGTGCTTCCCTGTATCTGAAAATCAGAGGCAGACGCCGCCGCATCTGCCTCTGACACAGGAAGATGTGTCAGGATCAACGCGGTAGCCACCAAAGCCATGACGACCAACCACTTTTTATGATTCATAAACCTTCCCATCCTTTATTTACGTTATACCCTGGCTGCTTTCAGAGTCTTTTTGTCCTTCTTCATGAAGAATACAATAGACAGACAAGCAAGTCCCATGGACAAAAACCACTTGGGATGGATTCCGTCGCCGGTCTTAGGAGTGCTGTCTGCAATGGTTCCCGCAGTCAGATTATTGGTATCCACATAGATCACATACGGCGAGAAATGCTCCGCAGTGAAAGTTACGCAGGATACACCGGATATCGTGGAGAACTTCGGTGACAGCTTGTCTAACTTACTGTTCACTACACCTGCCACTTTGTTATTACCTGCATAGGTGATCAACGAATCCGGCAGAGGCAATGTAATGCTGATGGACAGTCCCGTGGTATCTGTGATCTTCGTATTGCCGGTGGAATCATAGAGACTGATGTCCATGGGGAAATACTTGATAGCACTGATATCACTGCCGTATTCTGCCATCAGAGCCTTAACTACTTCTTCTGAAGCTGCTGCGCTCTCTGTGATCTTAATAACAAAATTATCGGAAGACCCGTTCACTGTTGCGGATACCACTCCGGTATTGGACAGACCGTTTTTATCAATAACAACAGTGGTTCTGCCGCCGGATACGGTTCCCGTGGTAGTGCTGCTCGGTCTTCTGTTGGAATTGGAATTCGTGGAATTACCGCTTCCCGTAGAGGTACTGGTCTTGCTACCGGAACCTGATTTTGCTGTATAGTTCGCCGTTACAGTTACATTTGCTTCCGGCATGGTAATTACTGTTGCAGACAGAACCTTGCTGGCAATCTTCGTATTGGACGGATCAATGGACCAGCTGCTAAACTGCTGATTTGCTGCAGGGTCGTTTGCCACAATGATCGGCTGGGAACCTGCAATATAGCTTCCGGATCCGGAACCGTTCTTAACAGTCAGGGTGTACATCTTGGCAGTGGTACCATTATTATTGGATCCCGGACTGGTGCTTGCTCCCGGACTGGTGCTTGCTCCCGGACTGGTGCTTGCTCCCGGGCTGGTGGTTCCGCTGTTGTTGCCATTAGAACCGTTCGCCTCGTATACAGCATAGAAATCCGTATTCTCTGTAATGGCTGCTGCAATATCCGGCAGCCATTCCTTGAAGGTATATCCACTGACTGCAGGTGTCTGGATGCTGGGTGCTACGGTACCCTTCTTGATGGTGGTCTGGTAGAAAATTTCCTTGGTTACACCATTGATATACCGAACTACGATATCATCCTCGCTCAATGCCTTATACACTGCTTTGGTCGTAATATCTGAGGTAATATTGGTCAGGTCTCTGTCCCATCCGGTGAAGATATAGCCATCTCGAACCAGGGTAGCGACATTTGGCAGATCTGAATCCGCAATGCTACCGCCAGAGGATACCTTGATCTCCTTGACCACTTTATCATCCCAATCCAGGAAAGTTACGGTAAATTTAGCTGCATCGGGATCTTCTTTCTCATAAATAGCGGTACATGTCGTATCTTCCGTGATGTTCGTGTAATCACCATCCCATCCCTTAAATACTTCGCCGGTCTTACCTAACGGTGTAGGCGGAACCGCATCTTCCCCGCCCCGTACCTGTTGTTCGTCTACCTGGACATTTTTCTGCAGTTCTTCATTCCAGTCACGGAAGATAACGGTATAGATTTCCTCCAGCGGAGTATCTTCCACTGCAAATCCGTTCGCATCACCATATCTGTAGAGATAACTGGTCTTCGGAGCACATAAGGTAACATCTCCCTTATCTTTAAGGATTCCGGTAAAAGTATCCTGGTCAATCAGTGTTAATCTCTCACTGGACTCCTCCAGCCATTTAATGCTACTGCCGTTGAATACATTATCTTTCAGTTCTTCACAGGTGATCGGCAGTTTCACGGTATCCAGATTCTTAGTCTCCGCAAACGCATAGGAAGGCACTACCGTAATGGCACTGTCCGACAGATCGATCGTAGTCAGATTGTCGCAGCCGCGGAACGCCTCCGGTGCCATTTCCGTCACGCCCGTTGTCTCTTTGGCATTCACACGCTTGCTGGTTCTACCCTCTAAGCATTCAATAATCTTCGCTTTTGCACTGCCGTTCATTCCATAGATAATCGAATTGTCGCAGGTGAAATAATCGGTTCCCTGGAATCCTACCTTATCCAGAATTTTGCAACCGGTAAATGGAATATTACCAAGACTGCTGATGGTTCCGGACAGGGACACATCTTTCAGAGCAACACAGTCTTTAAATGCATAGTCGCCAATGGACTGGGTATTGCCGTTGATCTCTACTGTAGCCAGTTTCTCACAGCCATCAAAGGCATTTTTTGCTATGCTGGACAGGGTATTGCTGTAGCTGATCACACCGGTCAGATATTTTGCGCCCTTGAAGTCATTTTCTTCAATACTGTCGAGACCGTATATGGTCAGAGTCTTTTCCTTCTGATCCTTCTCTTTTTCCACAAACAGACCGTCCTTGATTGCCTGAATGCCTTCCGGTATGGTCACGTTCAGTGCGGAATCAATAAACTGCTGCTGATCCTCTGTCAGAGACTCTCCAGCATTATATTTGGTCAGTGCAGTTTCCGCTGCACTTCTCTGGGCATCTGTCAGATACGGATAATCATCTTTATTTAAGTATTTGGTCAATTCCGTAAATGCCGGGAAATCGATCAGTTCGCTGACATTCTTCTCCGGGTTGTACTGTGCGACCAGATTGGACGGCCATCCGCTGCAATATCTGACATAGGTTGCCACCTGACTGCTGTTATTATATCTGCCGTCCGGACTCATCGCATACTTATACGGTGTGGACTCCGGTGAGATTTCTCCTACAAAGGTCAGTTTCACTGCCGGACTGTTATCTGCATCGTTCATAGCTGTCGCTGTGCTGTGTGTACAGCCCGTTCTGTGTGTACCGGTAAAGTCCTGGGTCTTAAACGCATCCGTTCCAATAGCGATACTGCTATTGTTAAATATTACCGTTGCCAGATTATGACATCCACGGAAAGCACCATCTCCTACCGACTGTACACTGGCAGGCAGAGATACCATTGTCAGGTTACAATTGTTGGCAAATGTATTTGCCGAGATATTGTAAATATGATATGGTCCGATGGGATCCGGGATATTCAATGTCTTAACGCCGGTTCCTACGCTGGCATTAAGCAACTGGTTGGAGGAATCTACTATAAACGTAGACCGACCAGGTTCACCTGAAACATTGGGATCCTGAACCGTCAATTCGTATTTGTTCAATTTCTCATATAAATGTGTGTCAGGATTATAATTAATGTAACTGAATGCAAAACAATTTTCCTGACATAGCTTGTGAAGTTTGCTTTCTCTTAGTCCTTCAAAATAGAAGGTACCGTTTACCGGATCATCCGCAAGCATGGACTTAAAGCAGTCAAAGCAATACACATCGTCATCTGCTTTTCCGGAGTTGATGGTAAACTGTGCATTTCGGGAAGCTACATAATGCAGGTTCTTACATCCCTTGAACATGGAGATTCCAATGGTCTCGCTGTACATATCCGGGAAAGTCACGGAATACAGGGTTTCATCATTTTCAAATACATTCCAGCCCATTTCCTTCAGGCTGCTGGAACTGATGCCGTTCTCCTGCTCCGGATTACATATCTCTACTTCATATAAATACCGGCATTCCGCGAATGCATAGTCTCCGATATAACTTACAGAAATAGGAATATCAATATCCGTCAACTGAGTACAACTGTAGAAAGCATGATCTCCCAGCTGTGCCAGGTTACACTCTCTGGGGATGTTCACTGCTTTCATACTGCCGCATTCCGCAAATGCCCAGTTACCGATGACAGTGATACCATTACCAAAGGAAATGCTGTTCAGACCATTACAGCCATAGAACGCATAGTTGCCGACACCAATGAGTTTCTCACCAATGTTCAGTGTTACAATATTGCTGGCTCCGGCGAAAATACCGTCTAACGGATTTTTAGATGTGATATCTCCTGCCACAGACCAGGTATAGGTACCATTTGGATTGGCTGTAGATGCCAGATACTGGTTACCAATGTATTTTACATCCAGATCCTTGATCCACTGATCATCCGGCTGTTCTGTCTTTGCAAATCCGTCATATACTTTTGCTGTTTTATCCTCATTTTCCGCCTGCGTACTGGTGTAAGAATAACCGCTGCCCTTTTTCTGGAAGAAATCCACAAGAGAAAGTTTTTTCCAGGCATTGTCCGTAGCATAACAAGGACGCATCTCACCATCCTTATAAGTCTCAGTCTTCGTCTCCATCACCGGTTTACCCTGTGAATCATATAACGGTAGACCTGTATTCGGATCTGTTGCCTGTACTTCCACCTCTCTGGTCTTCTCTGTCAGAGCCTCATAATACAAAGGCTGTCCATTCTTACTTGCCGCCACGTAACCATTGATGGTACCCTGGTTACCGGTAGGCTGTATGTACGCATTTACCATATCGGGAATATCCAGTACATTCCCAGTCAATGTCGTATTTTTATTATAACCAAGCAATACTGCACACCAGGAATTCTTATAGTTCACATAGGCAAACTGATAGCTGGTTCCGTCTGTGTTAGTCTCTGTTGTATAAATGGTCGCATTTCTGTCTACCACAGGAATCAGCGTATCCATGGTGGGAATTGTGCTGCTACCGGAAAGCAGACTTGCTTTCTCTGATGCGTCCTTCGGAATCGTAACCTTATATTTAGAAGAGCTATGTGTTGTCTGATGTGTATGACTTGCTGCCTGTGTTGCGATCTCCTCTTCCGCACGCAGTCCTTCCGTAGGAATCGCTGCCACTACGATCGCTGAGATCAGGAACAATGTTCCCAGGGTCTTCCTTACTGTCTTTTTTAATCTTCTGTTGGTCTTTTTTGTACCCTTAGTCATCCTTTACTCCTTTGTCGTCACTTTTTTGGCAACCACTACAAATCTGCCGTTTTTCTCCTGATAATCACAGGTGGATAGTGTCAGCAGCCGGTCACCGAACGAGGCCGTGACTCCTGTGTCATATAATGACATCCCCTCCATGTCATTCATATAAGAGTCAAATTCCTGCTCGCTCTGGGCGTCTATAAACTGATAATATTTGAAAACGATCTCATCTTCACTGTATACCCTTGAACGGAATACATACATGATCTCATACAGACCTTTTTCATAGATGGTATCAAACTGTATGCAGGGATGTTTCTCATAATAGCTCTGGTCGCTGTATAAGGATAAGCCTCCGAACATCTGCCCGCTCTTCATGTGATGCCCGTACAGAATAAGGTTTGTGCTGGGTTTCAACACATCACAGTCCTTGTCCATGAAAATGGATCCGTTCTTGTCATACTCCTGATTCAGATTGTGATCCAGATAATATTCGTTATCCGTTGTCTGCATTACAGGGTAATCTATATTAGTATCGTCAATTTTTACCCATCCGATTAGTCTTTTGTTCTTATTTAATAAATTTTTATATTCATCCAGCACCGGAGGCGGCGTGCTCTGTCCTTCCTCCGCGGTATAATGAATCACCGGAGCCGGTGCATCACTTGCTGTTGGCTCTTTATCTTTCAATTCGCTCAGCTGCTTGTAATTATCAGCGGTACGATAATTGTACCAATTATATACACCGAAATACCCCAGGCAGACAATGGCTGCCATACTACAGAGGACTACCAGTAATTTTCTGCGTTTTTCCTGCTTTTTCAATTCTTCTTTAACTATTTTATCCAGTTCCTGTTCATCAAACTGCGTTTTTTTCTGCTTCTGTGCGGCCTTCCTATGTTTCGGTGTTTCTTTTTTCTTTACTGGCTTCTTTAAAGGTTCCTTTTTTTTCGTTGCATTGGCTCTGGAAACCGGGGCATCTTTTCGTTCCTGTCTGTGAATTTCTTCTGCCAGTTCCTCCATATAATCCTGTCCCAGAATACTGTGAAATCTGCATTTTCCACTACGGATCACTTCCAAGAGCTTCTTCTGATCCGACAAGTTCATCTTCTTAGTCTGCATCCGAAGATTTTCAATCACCTGCTGATCCTTCAGAGCGTTCTGATAATCCGCCTCTGTTCGAAACTGCCGCCCTTCTACGATATATATCTTCTGTGTCATTCAATCTATCCTTAAGTAAATAATAAGATGTCAGGGATAAATGGGTTAAACCTATATGAATTAAACCTACATCATTTTAACTACATATTATCATCTATTACATTTCCACATAGCTATTTTTATTTTACTATATTAGAAAATTATTGCAAGTCTTTTCCGGAAACATTGACAGGCTCCCCCGCATACAATAGA
>ERZ773115.3132-NODE-3132-length-11824-cov-3.593848_pt1 | contig 11824 bp, 5 predicted proteins | sample MGYA00511116_ERZ773115 | MGnify/ENA primary metagenome ERZ773115 (study PRJEB29015, sample SAMEA2737869) | human gut metagenome | biome: human gut; feature: human-associated habitat; material: faeces | place: China | collected 2012 ... | reverse complement strand
CCTACACCGTGTGTAAATCCTGAGATATCTTCAATTTTTTTAGAGTGAACCCATTTTCCTTCTTCAGGAATTGGAGCTGGTTCATGTTTTGCGCCCTTTGCGACTGGGCACATGTTTTCAACTTCCTTAGTGTAAATCATTTTAAGACTCCTTTCGCATAAATAGAACTGAGTTGTTAAACATTGTTACACATTTAACATACTGCATTTATTCTCTCACATTTTCTTGATTTTCACAAGTGGGTACTGCAAATTTTATGCACTTTTGTCAAAACAGCTGCTTTTCTTACATTTGCGTCACAGGTAAAAACCCTTCTGTTCCGTCCTTTGCGCGCACATACATCCAACCGTCTCCGTCCGACCGGATACAATAGACGTCCTCCCCTGCCGCAATCGTTTTTTCTGCAGATGTCTCATCCATCGAAAAATACACGGTCAGCGCTCCCTTATGCTCCAGCTTGCACGGCTCGTAATAGGAATAAAGCCCGCCGTCCGCATGCTCGATTTTCTTCTCCGAACTGTTGTACCAGGCATATCCCTGCAGGATGCAGTCTGCCGGCTTGTCGTAACGGATGAGATCCATCACACCGCCCTGACCGTTAAAACCGCTAAATCCGGCATTCCGGTCCCGAAACGGGAATCCTCCGACCTCGCCCAGATAGTAAAGGTCTCCATCATATTTGAAAAAATGAGTCGTTCCGATGCCGTCTGTCCCTTCATCAAGTACGGCAATCTCCAGACCATCATCCTCTTCCGGTGTTCCGATGTTCTCCACAAGGTCTGTCACATAAAACGCATCCGCAACCGGCGCGTGCATCTGAATGTACTCGGCAAGGTCGTACGCTGTCCCGTCGATCGTGAGCGTGCAGACCGCCTGCTCCCCCTTATCGGTTACCGTGTAGCTAACTTCGTTAAGAACTCCATTGTCCAAAAGAGCGATCTCTGCGGTCTCGCCTGCCGAATAGGATTTCGGATATATATGTTCCGCTTCATATGCCGTCTGCATTGCCTTGATCAGTTTCAGATTCGCCTGCTCAATCTCACTTAATCCCGCATCGCCTGCAGTCGCTCCCCCGGCGGGCGTATACCAGCTGCACGCATCAAAATGCGCCTGCAGGTAGGTGTCATCAAAGGTTTTTCCATGTCTGGCATAAATCTCGTTTACCGCCAGATAGAGCTCCTGCTCTGACAGATCCGACAGATTCTCCTCCGTCACCGGCAGTATTGCGCCAACCGGAACGACATACTGATCGGCATCGTAATGAACGTCATCCGCATCGATCTTCACACTTGATGCGATGGCCGTGACCTCCTCCATCATGGATCCGTACTCTTCCACGATTGTCTGATCCTCCGTATCGCACGCAACATCCGTCGGCTGCATCAGGTAATACAGCGTTCCGTCCTCCGTGTAGGCGATCAGGTTCTCTCCCGCACCGTAATTCATCCATGCGTCGCTTTTTTCAAAGGAACACAGGTAGCCAAGTCCTTCCATCTTCTCATAGGAAGCCGTCTGATAGATGGTAAATCCATTCTCATCCTCTTTGATCGTACAGCGGTCCGCCCAGTCTTCCGGAAGCATCACTGTAATGTCGTTCCATGTATAATCTTTACCGTTCTCCACAGGTGAACTGTTCTTTGCGCCGCATCCTGTCAAAATCAGCATTCCTGCAAGAAGCATTCCCTGCACCCATCTTCTCTTCATTGTCTCTGTCCCTCTTCTGTTGTCCTACCGCTTTTCCACTACCTCGCTGCGGTTCTTGTAAATCGAATTTGCCGGAACCACGCCACGCACGCTCGAAAGCGGATAAACATTGGTATGGCTTCCGATGACGGTTCCCGGATTCAGCACGGAATTGCAGCCGACTTCCACATAGTCGCCGAGCATTGCTCCGAATTTCTTTAACCCTGTTTCAATTTTCTCATCATGATCCTTTACCACCACCAGCGTCTTATCCGACTTGACATTGGAAGTGATCGAGCCGGCACCCATATGGGATTTGTAACCGAGAATCGAATCTCCCACGTAATTGTAATGCGGAACCTGCACGGAATTAAAAATCACAACGTTTTTCAATTCTGTTGAATTGCCCACCACGGAGCCTTTTCCTACGATGGCATTCCCCCTGATGAAAGCGCAGTGTCTGATTTCCGCATCCTCATCAATAATTAAAGGTCCATTTAAGAAAGCAGTCGGTGCAACCGTCGCACTCTTCGCCACCCAGATATTCTCGCCGCGCTGCTCATAGACCTCCGGGTCAAGCGTCGGTCCCAGCTTCTTTATAAAGTCGCTGATTTTCGGCAGAGCCTCCCACGGATAGGTCAGTCCCGCAAACAGTTCCGCCGCAATCGTCTCCCCTAAGTCATATAACTGGCTGATTTTTGCTGTTTCCATCACACAAATTCCTCTCTATTCCCTGTAATTTTTATTGACATAAGCCTGGATCTCTTCGCTGTCCTCCGGCATACGGCATCCGACAATGAACTCACCATCATTATCCGTACTGCGGATGATATGTCCGTCCAGCGTCCGTGCCTCCTCCAGCGGGAAGTCCGGGATTTCCAGCAAAATATCCTGCCCGATCGCATTCGCGAAATCCTCCTGATGTGCGCTGAATGCGAAACCGCCTGCGCTGATATTGATCATCCTGCCGTTGTAAGCTTTGCCGGATTTTTTCAGCGTCACGGTACATGCATTGGCAACCGGCATACGCGGATACTTTCTGCGGTTGATGACCTTCGGGTTTGTCGCCACAGCAATCCGGTAGCTGTCGGCACCCGCATTGGAAGCGGCGGATACGCTGACATCCTCCCATGTATACAGTGCATTGTTGACACAGATCTGCAGTTCATATGTAATGTCTTTTTTCTTTATCTCAATCGTTTTTCCGGCTTCCGGCTTGATCTTTACCAGAACTCCGTCGCTCTGACTCTCAAACACTTCCCCGTGGAACTCCGTCCCGGCTGCCTGTGCTCCGTTCTTAGCGACTAACACCACGCGCATTCCCGGCTGCGCATCGCCAATTCCCATGAATCCGCCGCTACCGAGTTCTTCCATGAGCTTTCCTACCACACTCTCAATCTTATCCACATTGACGGAAGACTCCTCGTATTTGCTGAGCATCGTGCGGGACGCTTCGTCGGACTGGTTGATGCACTCCGTCATGACCTCCATGGTATCGCAGATCTGCTTCATGTTCTCCACCATGTCGCTGTTGGAAGCTTCCACTTCCTTCATAGCGCCGTCAATTACCCCGATATTCTGTCCCAGCTTTTTGGAATCATCGGTAATGCTTGTGACACTCTCCTGCACCTGCGTGAGCTTCTCTCTTGTCATGCGGATCATCTCAAGCGTCTTGGTGATGGATTCCGTCATCTTCTCCGAAGTCTCCTCCAGATGATCCAGTGCGTCCCTGATACGTCCGGAAGAAGTCTTGGTTCCCATGCTCAGATCCTGTATCTGACCTGCCACCACGGCAAAGCCCTTTCCGGCTTCCCCGGCTCTCGCCGCCTCAATCGAAGCGTTCAGTGCCAGAAGGTTCGTCTGGAACGTGATCCCCTCTATGGTACCCGTCTCTTCCTTTACCATTTCAAATTTCTGCTTAAAGTTCTCGAGCACCTGCTCGACCTCGCCGGAGAGCGCCGCCATGGTATCCGTCGTATTCATGACATCCGCAAGTTCTTCCGCACTCACATCCGCATGCTCGACCGACTCCTGGATCAGCGTCACCATCTCATCGATTAGTCCCGCCACATTCTGCACCTGCGTGCTGATGTCGGTACTCCGGTCCATGGAGGACATCGTCTTATTGTGGAGAACATCGTTGTTCCGGGTGAGTTCCTCCATACTGCTTACGACGGAATCCGCTCCCTGCCGGTTCTCATCCGCCAGCTCACGCACAACCGTAACGCCGTCCACAATCGAACTGCTCGCTCCCTTTACCTGTCCCACCGTCGTCACGACCCGGCTCAGATTATCCCGGATCGATGCCACCAGCGCTCCGTCGGATTCATTTAAGTGGTCGACAGAGACAACATAGCAGATATAGCACAGAAGCAGCGTTGAAAACTGCAGGTAATAGTCTGTCATTTTCACGTTCGGATTCAGGCCGAGGAATACATGGAGCAGTGCACTGAGCACAATGACGATCTCGTTTGTGACCGCGCACCGTATCATATAGCTGCGATCCTTGAACAGAATCAACATACTCGTCAACGGCAGAATATATGCATAGGCGGTCGCCGAGTCCGTGATACACACCACATAGGCATAGAAAAAGCCATATCCGAGAGCCAGGACATCCTTATAATACGGTGTCGCTCTCCCCTTTAACTTCAACGTCAGCAGTCCGATTGCAAACGGCACCCACGCCATAACCAGAAAAACAACATACTGCGTCGCCGTATAGATTCCCTTGGAAAGGTCGCTTCCGTATGACAGTGTCATAATCGCAATCAAAGCCAGCCATACTTTCATTGCCTTTAAATTGGCTTTCTCTTTAAAGGCCTGCTCATTGTACTCCATGCCCTGTTTCCTCCTGTGTCTTCTGCCGGATTCTATCAATAACTACTCAAATTTTAATGACATTTTATCCGGCTGTCAATAGCAAGCATGCACCGCACGCCATCCGATTTTTGCTTCCTTTCCCCATTCGTTTCTCATCCAGGAAATTCATCCAGAAAATTGGATGCAGCCGCCTGCTGTTTTGCCTCTTCCTCCTCGTAAGCCGCATACTCCTCCGCCATCGCATCATAAAACGGAGGCACGTCCTCCTCGATGTACTGTGCGCCGTCCGCAGCCGCCAGCGGCTGCGGCTGTACATTTTCTTCTAATTCCTCGTAGAACATGCGCTCCCCGCCCTTGCCGCCGGAAACACCCTCACGCTTTGTGCCGGGATTGTCAAAATCAAACACAATGCGGTCATCCTCCAGCTTTAGGCAGGTATCAAACGTGTTGCCGGCTTTTGACACAAACCCGGTCACTTTATCTTTGGTTTTCCCTGTCTCTAACAGTTCGCGCATGACCTCCTCGGTCAGCGCCACCTTCGCCACCGTGTGGGAGACCTTAAAACCGCACTCACACTCGTAATACCACTGGCTCTTCTTTAACATTTTCCCGCATTTCGGGCAGGCAAGTGTTGTCTCGACAGGCTTTGGCTTCTCCGGAAAATCAAATGCGATCTGCCCTTCCGGCGTCAGCTTCAGCGGCGCGTCGAACTTCATGCCGGTCTTCGCCACAAATCCCTTGATCACGTCCGTCTTCCCGCGGAGCAAAAGTTCCTTTACCTGTGCTTCCTTTAAAGAGACACCCGCGATCTTGCCGATTGCGAACCGGCAGCTGTCCGGATTCTCCTTTGAATAGTTGGCACAGCCGTATCCAAACATCGTCTTTACGATATCTCCGCCGCAGACCGGACATTTTACATCCTTTACCTTCGGCGCTTCCAGATCCGTAAAATCAAACTTCAGCCCCGTGACCTTTCCCTTCTCATCCTTTGCCAGTGCGACGCGCGCATCAAATTTCTTCCCGCTCTTCGACTTAAAGCCGCGGATCGTTCCGGTTCTTCCGTTGGTCAGAAGCTCCTTTACATTCGCTTCCGTCAGTGCCTTCTCCGCCATCTTCCCGACAGAGAACCGGCAGCTGTTCGGATCGTCCTTCACATAATTAGCACAGCCAAAGCCGAACGGCGTCGCCACGATATCACCTCCGCAGATCGGGCACACCACATCCTTGATCTTTTTGGCTTCGACATGTTCAAAATCAAATCTCAATTCAATTTTTCCGTCTTCCGTGTGTTCCAGAGCGACACAGGCGTCAAACTTCTTCCCGCTCTTCGACTTGAATCCACGGATTGTTCCGGTTCTCCCCTGGTTTAAAAGCTCCTTCACCTGCGCTGCGTTTAAGTCCTTTCCCGCCATCGTACCGATCGCAAACCGGCAGCTGTCCGGGTCATCCTGCCTGTAATTCGCGCAGCCGAACCCGAACGACGTCTCCACAATCGCCCCGCCGCAGATCGGACACACGACATCGGGAACAACGGCGGCATCGTTCTGTGAAAAATCAAATGCAATATTCTTTCTTCCGTCCTCCGTCTGCTCCAGCTTTAAGCAGGCGTTGAACTTCTTTTTATTCCTGGCAGTAAAGCCGCGGATCAGACCGGTCTTTCCGGTCGTAAGAAGCTCCGTCAGATCATCGACGCCCAGCGCCTTTCCCGCGATCTTTCCCACGGAAAAATAACATTCATCGGGATGCTCGTGGTGCTTGACGCAGCTATAGCCAAACGGCGTGATCTCCACGGCAGAACCGCACACCGGACATACGACACCCTCCAGGATTTCCGGCTGGTTCTTTGAAAAATCAAATCCAACCGAAACTTTTCCCTCATCATCCTTTTCCAGGATGAGGCTCGCCGAGAACTTTTTCTTCGACTTCGAGACAAACCCGGACAGCACGCCGGTATGTCCTTCGGTCAAAAGCTCCTTTACTTCCTCATCGTTTAAGTCTCTTCCGGCGATTGTACCGATGGAGAAGCGGCATCCGCCGCCATCTTTCTGATAATTGCTGCACCCGTAACCGAACGGCGTCGTCTCGATCGTTCCTCCGCACACCGGACAGGGAATGCCGAGGCTACGCTTCGCCGCAAGCCCCTTTCCGCCCTTTCCGACGAGCGGGTGGATCCGCGTGGCAATCTGGCCGGTCAGATCCTGCTCGATCATGGCGACCGTCTCCCTGCGGATAAAATCCTCCAGTTTTGAGCGGTAATCCTCCATCACGACCGTTCCCCGCGTGATTCCGTCCAGTCCCTTTTCCCAGGAAGCTGTCATCTTGGGATTGAGCAGTGCCGGAACCGTCATCGAAACCACCTCAAAGATCATTTCCCCCAGCCGCTCCGGCGTGAGAACCTGCGTCTTTTTGTTCAGATTCAGATAGCCGACCCGAACCAACTTTTTGATGATCTCTGCCCGCGTGGCAGATGTACCGATTCCGGAACCCTTGATCTGCTCTCTTAATTCTTCCTCCTCGATGAGCTGTCCGGCATTCTCCATGGCAAGCACCATCGATCCTGACGTGTAGCGCTTCGGCGGAGAGGTCTTCCCCTCACGGATGGCATAGCCGTCCGAAAAAAGCGTCTCTCCCTTTTGAAGCTTGTCGGCATACGCCAAAAGCCCGGCGTTCTCCTCTTCTTCCTGTGCAGCCTCAGCATCACCGCCCTGCGTCTGCTCCTCCCCGTCCGTCTTCGCTGCATTCCGCTCCTTCGCCGATTTCGGAATGCCTGCAATCTCCAAATAGCCCGGAACCTTTAACTGCTTCGCGGAAGTGTAAAGCTTCTCACCGCCTGCCGCAACGACAAGCTTCACCGTCTGATACTCCGCCGGCGGATAAAAAATGCTTAAGAAACGGCGCACAATCATCTCATAGACGCTTCGTTCAAGACTGTTTAAAGATTCCAGCTCTGTGAGCTGTCCGGTCGGAATGATCGCATAGTGGTCGGTAATCTTGGAATCATCCGTATACTGCGTGTTCGCAATGTTCCGGTAGCGCCCTTCCTTCATGATGCGCTCCACAAAAGGAGCCACCGGCGCAAAATTTTTCAGTCTGCTGATATTTTTTGTAATCTCTTTTGCCACCGCCGAGGAGAGCACGCGCGCATCCGTTCTCGGATAGGTGGTAAGCTTCTTCTCATACAGATCCTGCGCCACCTGCAGCGTCTCATCCGGACTGATCTTAAAACGTTTGGAACACTCCGCCTGCAGCTCCGCAAGATTGAAAAGCAGCGGCGCACGCTTTTTCTGCGTCCCTGTCTCCACGGAATCAATGAGCGCTTCCTGTCCCTTTAACTCTGCAATCAGCGTCTGCGCGCTCTCTTCCTTTTTAAAACCGTTTTCCTTATATAAAAGCGGCGACTCAAAATATTTAGAGCCTTCTATTGCCTTCCACTCCGCCGTGATCCGGCATTCTTCCTCTCCTGCAGGATGAAAGGTTCCCACGACACGGTAAAATGGCGTCTCTGTAAAATTGCGGATCTCGCGCTCCCGGATCACAACCATGCCAAGAACGCAGGTCATGACGCGGCCGACCGCGATCGCCGTATAGCTCGATGTTCCCGCCGCATCATTCAGAAGCTTTCCGTACTTTACCGACATGGCTCTGGAAAAATTGATTCCCATCGCATAATCCTCGATCGTCCGCATCACGCCCGACTTTGCGAGATTGTCATACTCCGACATGTCTTTTGCCTCACGGATGCCGCGCAGAATCTCCTCCTCGGTCTGCGAATCGATCCAGACGCGGAGCTCCTTCATGCCCTCGCGCACGCCGCCGAACTTCCGGATATTTTCCTCGATCGTCTGTCCTTCTTTTCCGGCATCTCCTGCCCAGTAGACCGTGTCAATATCCTCGCGGTGCAGCATTTTATGTACCACATCATACTGCCTGCTCACAGATGGGATTACATTATATTTGTAATCCCGCGGCAGAAACGGCAGATCCTCCAGCCGCCATTTTTTATACCGCTCATCATACTCCTCCGGGTACACCATCTCCACCAGATGCCCCACGCACCAGGTGATGACATACCCGTCGTTCTCTATATAACCGTCATTTCTTCCGGATACGCCGAGAATCCGCGCGAACTCCTGCGCAACACTCGGTTTCTCCGTGATGATCAAAGATTTTGCCACAATCTGTTCCTCCAATTACTTTCGCATGAAGCAAATTATAGCATTTTTCTCGGCATCGGGCAACTTACAGTTCATTCATATCCACGAGCACGAACCGCTTATCCCGCTCCGCCATGGCGGTAACCTCCGGTGCAAATCCCTGTGCGGAAAAGAGGAAATAATATTCCGCGCCGATTTTTGCCCGCTTCATGTTAAGGAACAGCGCCTCGCACATCTCCATCGTAAGCTCGGGTTCCTGCCAGTTGCAGAATCCGACCATATTCTGTCGAATCTCATTCTGCGCAATGATGTCGATATTCCCCTCTTTGCCGACCCAGGTTCCCATGCGTGCAATCTTAAGCGGAAGCTTTCCCACCATACCGAGAAGTCCCAGATATTCCATGCATACCTCCACAAAATACCGGGAGAGGTACGCATCCAGTCCGGGCGCGATATATCTGTCGTAGAATTCTTCCGGGCGGGTCATATACAGATCCGACAGATGCGGATAGATAAAGTGAAACCAGAAATTCACATAATTGTCGCGGATCCGGTACACACCTTTCTTCGTGTTCTCCCAGCCGCCCGTCTCAAACGATACCACCTTCTGGATGATATCAAATGCCGCCAGATTCTTCATATAGACGCTGATCTTGGCGCGTGAGAATCCGGTCGTCCGGTACAGATCATTCAGCTTGTCCTGCCCGGCCGCGATCTGCGCCAGGATGGTCTCATAGACAGACAGTTCCCGCAGACTCTCCCCGATCAGATCTTCCGCCGCATGGTACAGATAGCCGCCCGGCGAAAGAATCAGTCTACAGATATTGGTCTTTACATCCGCTTTTGCGTTCCAGCGGTTGATGTATCCCGGCACACCGCCGATGATGCCGTAAGTCTTGATACATTCCGCCACCGGATACTCGGGCAGCGCCCGCACCACTTCCAGAAAATTCAGATTCGTAAATTTGATTTTCCGGTCTATTTTGCGGCATGCCGCCTCACCGATACACTCTGGAAGTTCCCGCTCTGCCCATGACACCGCCGAGCTGCAGAGCAGAATCATCACAGGTCCCGGATAAAGCCTGTGCGCTTTCAGTTTCAGCACCGCTTCCATAAAAGTAGGATCCTTTTTGGCAATATACTGAAATTCATCGATCACGACTACCAGCTTCGTGGGATCACCGCTCTTTACCCGGTTAAAATATTCCTCATAGGTATACTTCTGCAGCATCACCTCAAACCGCGCCGTCAGTTCACGCCCCATCTGCGCGCGCTGCTCTCGCTCCGCCACCTGTCTCGCGCGGTAATAAAAATGCTTCTTGTTCTGCACAAATGCGCCAAGCAGCCTCTCCTTCTCCGAGTCCGTCCGCCCGTACAGCACAGCCAGCTGATTGCCCGGTTCCCGGTAGCACTCTTCCAGTTCCTTTAACACCGACGATTTTACGACCATCTCTTCTCCTCTGCGCTTTCCTGCCGGGCACGAAAAGCCACACCGCATCCCATATCCGGCACATTCTATCTGTCCATATGTTCTGCGGAAATTATATCATTTTTTAATTTTTCGGGCAATAAAAAAGAATCTCGCTTGCGAAATTCTCCGCGCGCAAGCGGTTCGCAAAGCGATATTTTCCTTACCGCGAGCTGCGCATCCTCGCGGAGCGTTTTTTATTTTCATAGGGAAGTTCTACTTTCACACATTAACGTATCACGCTATTTCCTATGAAATAAAAAAGAATCCTGCAAGCAGGATTCTTTTTTATTCTTTATTTCGCTGTGATGTATCCCTGTGCTTTCAAAAGCTCTGCGCAGAGCACTGCACCGCCCGCGGCGCCGCGCACGGTATTGTGGGACAGTCCCACGAACTTCCAGTCATAGACCGTGTCCTCTCTCAGACGTCCTACCGAGATACCCATACCGTTCTCATAGTTGACATCCAGAGCGATCTGCGGGCGGTTATCCTCCTCGAGATACTGGATAAAATGCTCCGGTGCGCTCGGAAGCTTTAACTCCTGCGGAACACCGCTGAAATTGCGAAGTGCCTCGATCAGCTGCTCTTTTGTCGGGTTCTTCTTAAACTTTACGAACACCGCCGCAGTGTGACCGTTTAACACCGGCACACGGATGCACTGGCAGGTGATGACCGGGGATTTGGCCGGAACGATCGCCTTCTTCTCCGGGTCCACATGTCCCCAGATACGAAGCGGCTCCTTCTCGGATTTCTCCTCCTCACCGCCGATATACGGAATGATATTGCCAACCATCTCCGGCCAGTCCTTAAAGGTCTTGCCTGCGCCGGAAATGGCCTGATAGGTGCAGACCAGCGCCTTGTTGACGCCAAAGTCTTTCATCAGGGGATGCAGGGCGGGCACATAGCTCTGCAGGCTGCAGTTGGACTTGACCGCGATAAAACCGCGCTTGGTACCCAGACGTTTGCGCTGTGCCGGGATGATCTCAATATGGTCAGCGTTGATCTCCGGCACGACCATCGGAACATCCGGGGTAAAGCGGTTTGCACTGTTGTTGGAGACCACCGGGCACTCTGCCTTGGCATAGGCCTCTTCCAGCGCCTTGATCTCGGCTTTGGGCATGTTAACGGCGCAGAAGATAAAATCGACCTGAGAGGCGACTTCTTCCACGTTGGAAGCATCCAGCACCACCATCTTCTTCACGCTCTCCGGCATCGGGCTGGTCATAGCCCAGCGGGGACCGACTGCATCTTCATAGGTTTTGCCTGCACTGCGGCCGGAAGCGGCCAGCGTGGTCAGTTTGAACCAGGGGTGATTCTCCAGCAGCGTAACAAAACGCTGACCGACCATACCCGTTGCACCAACAATGCCCACTCTATACTGTTTTTCCATTTCCAGTACCTTTCCTTTCAAAAAGACAAATTTACACAAGCGCCGCTTGCAAAGCAGACACGAATGCAATATAATAAAGACTGTCTATACAGATTTTTTGATAACATTGATACGGCATTCGTGTCAATCATCGGAAAGGCAAATGCATTCATGTTAAAAAAAGATTTTTGGTATGATTTACCCAAAGAGCTCATTGCACAGGAGCCTGCATCCCCCCGTGATGCGGCCCGCCTGATGGTCCTGAGCCAGAAAGACGACAGCATCCAGCACCGTATCTTCCACGACCTGCCCGAATACCTCGAGCCG
>ERZ773115.3106-NODE-3106-length-11883-cov-5.453754_pt1 | contig 11883 bp, 9 predicted proteins | sample MGYA00511116_ERZ773115 | MGnify/ENA primary metagenome ERZ773115 (study PRJEB29015, sample SAMEA2737869) | human gut metagenome | biome: human gut; feature: human-associated habitat; material: faeces | place: China | collected 2012 ... | reverse complement strand
AGCAATGTTTTCGTCTATACAAAAACACTTTTTGCGTTGCAAAATGCTTGTTGGGAAATCCCAAACCCTTGTACTGCACCGTTCCGGAGCAGGCAGTGCGATTGTATCACTTCGTAAAATAAGAATGCGGTTTTGATAAGGCTGACGATTTGGAAGCCAATGAAGAAATATGCGGACAACAGCAGATAGACAGCAAAAACATGACCTTTTGCTTCAAAGGGCGCTTTGCGCGCAGCGAGCTCTTCGTCTGAAATGCCGAGTGACTCCATAATGACAATTTTACTCATAATGAATTCCTCCAATCAGGTAGCCTTGTAAAAGACAGGATATACTTTATAGCTACTGTAGCAGAAGAACCCAAAGCCGTCATTCATTGAATTTGATTTTTTACGTTTAAATTCGTTCGGTTATAGTTTTAAAACGATTTTACAGATATTATATCAAATTTTGAAATATACTTTTGCGTGGCAATATGTCATAATCTTAACAACGAACATCGTAGGCGGCGTTTCCGGGACCGGTTTGGAACAATGCCTATGAAATGCAGGCGGAGCGCTGGCTTGCAGGATGAAAACGGATACACCAAGTATCAGGAGGAAATCAAAAATGAGTACAGATAAAAGTACTACCCCCGATGTGAATTCCAATTACACAAGCTGTAAACTGTGGCAGATCATCTGCTATTCTATGGTTCCGGCTGTCGGAAACTTTTTCATGATCGTTTTTACAATGAATGCATACATTGCCAAGGGCGGTTATGGCCTCGCAACTGCACTGGCTGCATCCATTGCATCTTCCGGCAAACTGTTTGATGCTGTTACAGACCCGCTGTGTGCAGTGATCGTGCCGAAGATCCACACCAAGAGATTTGGCGCAGCGCGCCCGATCCTGGCAATCGGTTACCTGATGATGGCTGCATCGGTGCTGGGTATTATGTTTGTATTCCCTGGCATGGGTGTGGTGCCGTACGCAATCTGCTATATGCTTTATGTTCTGGGCCGTACGATCCACAATCAGGGCAAGAACATTGCTTCTAACATGCTGACAAATAATCCGAAGCAGCGTCCTCTGATCGGCCGGTGTTCCCAGATCTACACGATGGTTCTGGCAATGCTGTTGAGCCTGTATCGTGCAAAAGTCCTGTTCCCGATTTTTGGCGGTCTGACGTTTGAGCTTTTGCAGGTTATTGGTGTCACCTGCGTGGTGGCTTGCCTGATCATGGATCTGCTGGCAATGTTTGCCCTGAAGGATTGCGATACTTATGAAAGCGTCATGGCACACTATCGTCCCGGTGTCAAGGTCAAGCTCAGCGATATGATTGGAATGCTCAGACATAACTCCGCATTTGTGACTGGCGTTATTTCGGATGCATCGGATAAGCTTGCCAATGAAGTCGCGAGCGCAGCAGTGGTCAGCACCCTTGTGTTCGGTGTTCTGATCGGCAATTATGGTTTCAGCGGTAATATCAGCATCTACACGACGATTACCTCTGTTGTTCTGATCTTCTTTATCACGGGTGTGGCAAAAAAGATCGGTGCAGGCAAGGCATACCTGCGTTATACATGGCTGGCAACAGGTGTTGCAGTGGCAATGTTCCTGTTCTTCCTGTTTGGAGATTATACACAGATCAGTGTGAAGCCCCTGCCGACCGCTATTTTTGTAATTCTCTATTCGCTGCTGACTGCATCCAAAAGCACTACTAATGCAGCCGTTGTCACGATGTATCATGATATTGCAGACTACGAGTTTTATCTGACCGGAAAGTATGAACCGGGTCTGGTGGTTGCTACCATTACGATGCTGGGAAAAATCGTTTCTGCTGCTGGCGGTATGATCACGGCAGCTCTGCTAGCGACCATCGGATATGTGGACAATGTGCCGCAGCCCGGCGATCCTGCAACGCAGAAGGTGTTCTGGATCACGATGCTGATGTGGCTTGGCATGATGATCCTTGGCTGGGTCTGCTCGATCATTGCCATGCATTGGTATCCCCTGACTGCAGAAAAGATGGTTGAGGTTCAGGCTGCAAACAAGATTCGCAGAGAAGAAAATCTTGCAGCTCAGAAAGCTGCCATGGCTGCAGAAAAGTAAGATCTGGCGTCGGTCAAACTCCTGAAACGGTGCTGAGCTGCTTCAGGAGTTTTTTGATGGCAGAAGCAGGAGGAAACAGCGATGCGAAAAATAATAAACTGGAACGAGGACTGGTACTTTTCCAAGGGTGAAAAAGTTCAGCCGGATTTTTCAGAAACATGGATGCCTGTAACGTTGCCGCATACATGGAATACTGAGGACGGACAGGACGGAGGAAACGATTACTGGCGAGGAACGGCTTGCTACGCAAAAGCGTTCAAAAAACCGGAACTGCCGGAGGGAAATCGTGTGCTTCTTGAAGTTCAGGGCGCTGCAATGACGGCAGAAGTGTTCCTGAATGGGGAAAAGCTGGCCCACCATGAAGGCGGCTATTCAACGTTTCGTGTGGACCTGACGGAACATCTCCGGGAAGAAAATATCCTTGCTGTTACGGTGGATAACAGCGAAAACGATTATGTCTATCCGCAGAAAGCAGACTTTACATTTTATGGCGGCCTTTACCGTAACGTGAACCTGATAATCGTTCCGGCAGAGCATTTTGAACTGACGATGGATGGAACACCGGGACTGAAAATTACCCCGGTCATAGATCTTAGTGCAAAGAGTGCTGTTGTAAAGCTGGAAGCATGGAGCGTAGGCGGTCAGCAAGTGCATTTTTTCATTGGAGATAAGGATGCAGTTTCTGCAGTCAGCTATGGATATGCCTGTGCAGAAATTACTTTGGAAGATGTGCACCTCTGGAATGGGACGGAGGACCCGTATCTCTATCAGGCGAAAGCAATCCTTCTGGATGACGGGCAGGAAAAAGATACGGTGTCGCTGAAATTCGGCTGCCGGAAACTGGAGTTTGATCCGCAGAAGGGCTTCAGTCTGAATGGATGTTCCTATCCGTTGCGCGGTGTTTCCCGTCATCAGGATAAGGCGGGCGTAGGAAATGCACTGACAAGGGAAGACCATGAACTGGATATGAAGTTTATCCGCGAAATCGGAGCAAATACGGTCCGGCTGGCACATTATCAGCACGCACAGGAATTTTATGATCTGTGCGATGAATACGGCATGATCGTCTGGGCGGAGATCCCTTACATTACAATGCACATGCCGAATGGCCGCCAGAATACGCTGGATCAGATGCGGGAATTGATCACGCAGTGCCATCACCATCCGTCGATCATCTGCTGGGGCCTTTCCAATGAGATCACTGCAAGCGGAAAAGTGACAGAGGATCTGATGGAAAATCACCGGGAACTGAATACCCTGTGCCACCAGATGGATCCGACACGCCCGACAACGATGGCCCACGCCTTTATGCTGGAACAGGAACATCCACTGGTCGAATTGGCAGATATCGGAAGCTATAATCTGTATTTTGGGTGGTATCTGGGAGAACTGGAACAGAATGACAGCTTCTTCGACGAATACCACAGCCGTTTTCCTGACCGTGTGATGGGTTTTTCTGAATATGGTGCAGATGCAAATCCGCAGTTCCATACGGACTTGCCGGAGCGGGGGGATTATTCAGAGGAGTTCCAGTGCGTTTATCATGAACATTTGCTGAAGTGTATTGAAGAACGCCCATGGATGTGGGCAACACATGTCTGGAATTTGTTTGATTTTGCAGCAGATGGGCGTGATGAAGGTGGGAAACATGGCGTAAATCAGAAAGGTCTCGTCACAATGGACCGGAAACTGCGGAAAGATGCATTCTACCTTTATAAGGCTGCATGGAACCACAAGGAGCCGTTTGTTCATTTGTGTGGGAGCCGCTATGTGGAACGCTGTGGAGATACCACAAAAATCAAGGTCTATTCTAATCAACAGCAGGTAACCCTTCTGGTTGATGGACGGGAGGCGGGAACCTGTACAGGTAACCGAATCTTTGTATTTACGATCCCTTTGACGGAAGGTGAACACCGAGTGGAAGCGATGGCATCACATTGCAGTGATGTGATGACCATTCGCAAAGCAGCAAAAGAGAACCCTGCATATTGTTTCCGGCAGAAGGGCGATGTCATCAACTGGTTCGACAAGGAAATATTCTGTGAGGATTGCTATTCCCTGCGAGACACGTTTGGAACACTGCTGGCAAACCCGGAAAGTGCAAAACTGGTAAATGCGGTTATGGCAAAAGCGCGTGCAGCACGCGGGGATGTGGCCAAGAGTACCGCGCAGAATCAGAACCTGCAGAAGATGATGTCCGGCATCCGTATGGAAAATCTGCTCAAGCAGGCTGGCCCTGCATTGAAAGCGGAGGATATCATTGCATTGAACCAGGCGCTCCAGAAAATCAGAAAATCATAAAAATAAACTGGCTGCAGCACCGTATGGATGCTACAGCCAGTTTTGTTTATAAGTGCTGGTACTTCTGGCGATAGGCAGCCGGGGTCATGCCAACGATGGACTTGAAGGCTTCTGAGAAAAAACTGCGTGTACCAAAATTCAGGCCATCGGAGATTTCCTGAATGCTTTTCTGTGTGGTCGAAAGTAGCATTTTCGCGCGTTCAATTTTGGCAATTTTAATGTAGGTGTTGATACTGACACCGGTTTCGTCTTTGAATCTGCGGGAAAGGTAGTAGTCTGCATAGCCGACACGCTTTGCCAGAAATGAAAGCGTGATTTTTTCAGAAAGATGGTTTTCAATATAGTCGCAACAACTTTGGACCGATTTGCTCAGGTTCGGGTTGGTGCGGCATTTATGGACAAGCTGGATGAAGTCCTGATACATCGTATGGCCGATGGAGGCTGCCTCTGATACAGTCTTGCAGTCGAGAACATCCTGAATATAGGCGTCGCTCCGGCTGTATGCAACTTCCGGAGAAAGTCCGCCTTCGATTGCAGCGCGGGAACACAAAGTAATAAAAATGATCTGTGATACCTTTGCTTTGGAAAGAGCGGAACCTTCCATGATATGAGCACCGGTGCTGACCATTGCAACAGCGCCGAGCGCTTCTTCGTACTGCAAATCTCCTTCCCGGACCATCCGCAGCATAGCCTGTTCGGCACGATAAACGTTCATCCGATCGCGTCCGACCGTTGAACCCTCATTTGAAAGCGGTGCTTTGTTATGTTGAAAGACAATATCGCTGACCAGCAGCTTTTCATTGGTAATACAGTAATGCAGCATCAGAAGCTGCTGCAGCAGACTGCTTGTGCTTGTGACCGGAACACGCTGTAGGATCGCAATGAACTTTGGCTTCCAATGATCGGTGATCCGGCTGGATTTCAGAACGTTGCTGATTTCGGAGAGCGGAGGCTCAGAAGTAAACACCGGGCCGATGACATGGATACGGTGAAGTTTTCCATCAAGATGTTCAAAGGCAGCGCACCATGAAAGATTCAGCGAGGAACTGAGCAATAACGGAGCGGAACTTTCCCTGGAATGTTCCAGAAGATACTGGAAGGAAGAACTTTTGACAAAAAGCTTATTCAGTGCCAGATCCTTACAGTTGGTCTGTTGAAGAAAACCATCCGAATCATAGACCCAGCGGTAAAAATGATTCTGGCAGGACAACAGTTCACTGAAAAACTCAAGGCGGCGGTCGATATCGGCGGAATCGGGCAGCATCCATAACACCTCGCAATCAAACTATATTTAGTGTATCACAAAAATTAGCGTTTCTGTTCTTAAAATAGATAAAAATAAAAAACAAAACGAAAATAAAAACAAAATAACAATTTTATGGATATATGAATCCGCGAAAAGACTATATAATAATGAAAACGATCCTGATACAGGGAGGAATGTGATCATGCCAAAGATCAAAAAAGTTGTTGCAACTGTCTGGTACGACAAGGAAAATATGCGTGCACTGCGCCAGGTTTTTCCAGAGGCGGAATTCTGCTATGTGGATTTTTACGATAAGGATAAGCTGGAACAAGAAGTAAAAGATGCTGATGTCTGTATCCTGATGGGGGATGTGGATCCTTGCATTCTGGGCGAAAATACCTTAAAGTGGATCCACTGTGATCACGCCGGCCTGAATGGTTCTGCCCGTCCGGAAGTATTTGCACGCGGGATCCCTGTGACGGGTGCTGCCGGGCGCAGTGCCCCTGTTCTGGCAGAGCACTGCATTTATTTTATGTTGCAGAACTGCTATCACACAAAGGAACTGCTGGCGGCACAGGCTGCACATCATTGGGGTGTGGACGGCTCCAATCAGTGGCGCGGTCTGTATGGCAGGACCGTCGGCATTGTTGGAATGGGCAATAATGGATGCATGCTGGCAGAGCGTCTGCATGCGCTTGGAATGAATATCGTTGCATACGATAAATTCCCAATCAAGGGATTTGACTACATCGAAAAAAAATATTGTGCAAATGATGGCGATACGCTCCAGCCGCTGTTGGAAAAATCGGATTTTGTGGTGCTGACGCTGGCTTTGACCGATGAAACATATCACATGATCAATAAGGAAACACTTGCGCAGATGAAACCGGGTGCGTTCCTTGTAAACATGGCAAGAGGTGGTATCGTCTGCACGGAAGATCTTGTAGATGCACTGAACCGTGGACATTTAAGCGGTGCCGGTCTGGATGTGACGGAAGAACAGCCATTGGGGGCAGACAGCCCTCTGTGGGATATGGATACCGTGTATCTGACACCACATTGCACGCCGCAGGTTCCGAACCGAGCGGGACGCAGCATTGAGATCATCAAAGAAAACGCCCGGCGGTTTGAAGCCGGAGAGCCTTTGTTGAATCTGCTCCGGCCGACCGATGCTATGAACGGTGAAAAAGCAGAAGGCGGTTGGTCAAAAATGCTGAATACCAGATTGACCAAAGAGCAGGCGGCAAAGATCGACTTTGAAAAATATCTTGGCAAGCGCGGATGGAGTGATCCATCGGAGTGGATGTAAGGAGGCACTATGGACGTAAAACACTGGTGGACGGACTATCCGTGGCGGATGATCCAGACGAACCTCCGGGAAACGGATATGGCGGATATTGATGCGGAAGCATACGCCCAGCAGCTGGCGGACTATGGTGCAACAGTTGTAACGCTGAATGCGGCCGGAATCATTGCCAGCTATCAGACAAAGCTGGACTTTCAGACACAAAGCCCCTATCTGACCGGAAGCAGTCTGATGGAGATGATCGAAGCGTGCCATAAACGCGGGATCCGCGTCATTGCGCGAACCGATTTTTCAAAGATCCGGGAACCTATCTTTGAGAAGCACCCGGATTGGGCATACCGGGACAAAAACGGAAATGTCGTCAATTACAATGGCAACATCCAGACCTGCCCGAATGGAGCTTATCAGAAGGAAAAAAGCCTGGAGATCCTTCGGGAAGTTTTGACAACGCATCCGTTTGATGGCGTGTTCTGTAATATGAGCGGCTTTTTGGTGGTGGACTACAGCGGCGTTTATCATGGCCCCTGTCACTGCGAAAACTGCAAAAGGCTGTTCCGGGAACAGTATGGGCTGGAAATTCCGCAAAAGGATGATCCGGGCAATCCGGATTATAAAAAGTATGCGTCGTTTAAGTCTGCCTGTACAAAGAAGTACCGGGAACGTCTGGTAAAAACGATTCGGGAAATCAATCCGGAACTTGCCATCAACAATCTGGATTACATCCGCACAGAATCGGCAACAGAGATCGGTGTAGCACAATGGCAGTACAGTGCATCCAGCAACGCACGAAAAACCGCAGGACCGCTGCGGGAACGCCCGGCAGACAATGCAAGTGTTGACTTTATGGGATTCCGGTATCGTGATACCTCGGTCAGCGCTCCGCAGCTTGCCCTCCGTCAGTGGCAGAATCTGGCCAATGCGGGCAGTGTGAGCCTGTATATCATGGGCCATCTGGGAAACCACCAGGATCGGACCGCTTTGACAGCCAGCAAACCAGCGTTTGATTTTCATAAAGCACACGAGAAATTGTATGCCGGACTGACCAGTGCAGCAAAAGTCCTGCTGGTGAACAGACCGGTCATGGCAAGGAATGACCCGGAATCTTACGGATGGATCCGCGCACTGACGGAAAGCCATATTCCGTTTGATGAAATGAAACTGGCAGAACTGAAACCGGAATTGTTGCATCGCTGGGATGTTGTGATTCTGGCAGATCTGAAAAAACTGACGCAAGAACAGGCTGAAATGTTCGACACTTATGCAGAGCAGGGCGGCACGGTTTTGTCCACGGGAATTCTGCCTGAGTTACGCTGCCTCGGAATCTGCGAAGTCCGGAACAGCTGGAAAGACCGTATGTCCAGCGTGTTTGAATTGTGCGACGCAGAAAAAACGCTGTTTCCACGCAGTGCGGAAGCGCATTATATCGCTCCGGGCACAACATTGAACGAGGTTGCGTTCTGCGAACAAACGCAGACCTATTTGCATCTGATCCCGGAGCATCCCTTCGGACCACCGGAACGCTGCTATTATACAGAGGTGAGCGACATCCCGGGTGTGGGTGTGACACAATATGGAAAAGGAAAAGGCGTTTGCTTGCCGTGGCTTGCGGGCAGTTTTTATTTCAATGAGGGCTTCGATAACACGCTGCATCTGATGCAGGACGTTCTGCATCAGATATGCGGTCTGCCGGAACTTGCACCAGGACTGCACCCAAGTGTAGAACTGGTTCTGTGCAAAAAAGCAGGCCGATTCATGGTACAACTTGTAAACGGCAGCGGTGTTTTTGCAAACAGCTATTTCCGCCCGATCCCGATGCAGAAAATCGAACTGTACCTGCCTGGACTGGCAGGAAAGAGCGTGAAAGCCCTTAATGGAAGAACCGCAGTTGCACAAAGTGCGGGAGATGCACTGATCATCACATTGGATCAACTGAATGAGTACGAGGCAATTGAAATTTTCTGACGAGTTGATATTATATAAAAAGGAGAAATTGTTATGAAAATTGGCTTTATCGGTCTGGGCATCATGGGCAAGCCTATGGCAAAGAATCTGCTGAAGGCAGGCTACACGGATCTGCTGGTCAACAATCTAGGTCAGGCAGCTGTGCTGGAGCTGGAAGCAGCCGGTGCAAAGGGCGCAACTTATCAGGAAATCGGCGAGCAGTGTGATGTTATCATCACCATGCTGCCCAACTCCCCGCAGGTCAAGGAAGTCATGCTGGGCGAGACCGGCGTTGCTTCCTATATGAAGCAGGGCGTGACCTTCATCGACTGCTCCTCTATCAACCCGGTCGCTTCCAAGGAGATTTACGCCGAGCTGCAGAAGAAGGGCATCGAGATGCTGGATGCCCCTGTTTCCGGTGGTGAGCCGAAGGCCATCGACGGCACTCTGAGCTTCATGGTCGGCGGCAAGAAGGAAGTCTTTGACCGGTTCAAGCCCCTGCTGGAGACTATGGGTGCATCCGTTGTCCGCTGCGGCGATGTCGGCGCAGGCAACACCACCAAGCTGGCAAACCAGATCATCGTCGCCTGCAACATTCAGGCTCTGGCAGAGGCTCTGACTCTGGCTCAGAAGGCCGGCGTTGACCCCGAGCTGGTGTTCCAGGCCATCAAGGGCGGTCTGGCCGGCTCCACCGTCATGAACGCAAAGGCTCCCATGATGATCGAGGGCAACGATAAGCCCGGTTTCAAGATCGACCTGCACATCAAGGATCTGAACAATGCTCTGGACTGCGCGCACTCTGTCGGCGCACCCGTCCCCATGACTGCTGAGGTTCAGGAAATTCTTCAGTGGCTGCACAATCATGAGGGCGGTCAGAAGGATCACAGTGCTATTGTGCAGTATTATGAACACCTGACCGGTATTCAGATCGGCAGATAAAAACGGGGCGGTTCTCCGCTGGAAAAGCAATTCAGGAAAAGGAGCATCAGAGATGGACAGGGAACTTTATCAGGAGGCATTGCGCATTACGGATCAGGCAATCCGGAACGTAAAACCCGATGCTGCAGTAAAACGTGCACTGTCAGAGATGCCGCATTCCGGGCGTATTTTCCTTGTTGCAGCGGGAAAAGCGGCATGGCAGATGGCAGATGCTGCGGTAAAAACGCTGGGGCAGATGGAGGATGGCGTGGTCGTTACCAAATACGGCCATGTGAAAGCGGAAATTCCCGGCGTGCGCTGCTATGAGGCCGGGCACCCTGTGCCGGATGCCAACAGCTTTGCCGCAACGGAAAAGGCGTTGGAACTTGTCTGCGGTCTGCACCCGGAGGACACCGTGCTGCTTTTGCTGTCCGGCGGCGGTAGCGCCCTGTTTGAAAAGCCGCTTATTTCCGGTGAGGAGCTGCAAGAAATCACCGCACAACTGCTTGCCAGCGGAGCGGATATCGTAGAGATGAACACCATCCGCAAACGTCTTTCCGGTGTGAAAGGCGGCCGTTTTGCCAGTGCCTGCGCTCCGGCAAAGGTGTTCAGTATCGTGCTCAGCGATATTCTGGGTGATCCATTGGATATGATCGCCAGCGGCCCGGCGGTGCCGGATACCTCCACCTGCGCACAGGCCCTGGCTATTGCGGAAAAATATCGCCTGAAACTTTCGGAGCAGGCACAGGCGCTGCTGAAGCAGGAAACGCCGAAAACGCTGGACAACGTGACCACCCGGATCACCGGCAGCGTGCGGGAACTGTGCGCCGCTGCGGCTGCAGCCTGCCGGGAACGTGGATACGAACCGATCCTTCTGACCGACCGGCTCTGCTGCGAAGCGCGGGAAGCAGGCAGCTTCCTCGGCTCCATCGTCCGCACCCACGCAGGACGGGGCAAAAAGCTGGCTTACATTGCAGGCGGTGAAACGGTCGTACACCTGACCGGAAACGGTCTGGGCGGGCGGAACCAGGAGCTGGCGCTGGCGGCAGCTCCGGCCCTTGCGGGGCTGGAACACTGCTGTGTCTTTTCGGTGGGAAGCGACGGTACGGATGGCCCTACGGATGCAGCGGGCGGCTATGTGGACGGCCAGACCGATGCCGCACTTCGTACAGCAGGTTGGGATGTGTTTGCCGCGTTGCAGAACAACGATGCTTATCACGCGCTGCAGGCCATTGGAAGTTTGCTCATTACCGGGCCAACTGGCACCAATGTAAATGATGTGTCAGTGGCATTGGTGGATGCTGCGACAACCGATTGCTGCCATTGAAGCATCAGCCCAGAAAGAGCCTATAAACGAATAGAAACGGCGAAATAGGAAAACGTCTGTACCTTCGATGGCACAGACGTTTTTTCTGCTATAAAAGGCAGGAAACCAAAAAACGAAAGGGATAAAAATACCAACGAATCTATGATAGCCTTATGGATACGCGGTGGGTAAATGGTCCTTTACAGAAGAGCGTCAATCTTCTAACCTGCCATGATCACAGCCGAGAGCGAGATAGTGTTCCATCCTTCCATTTAGCGCAAGCTGTGCATATTCCAGTGGTCTGTTGTACAGCAGCCAGTCCAGTTCTGCCCGCTGTGCCGGGGTGTTGCCGTACTCGTCCTCAATGGCAATGCAGTCGATGGCAACAGCAGAGCCGTCCGCAAACTGGGCTTCCACCCGGTTGGTGTCCATATTGTAGTGGCAAGAAAGCAGTTTGTTCATAGTCGTGTCCTCCATGACTTGATTTTGATGTTCGGCCACTCAAACCAATGCCGTCAAGCCGGTGGGGGATAGAGCGATTTTATTTGTCGGGGAGTAAGTGCACGGTTTCTGCACGGATTTTGCACGGTTTCAAAACGTGCAGAAGGTGCTTTTCGTTGCAAAATCCGACAAAGGGTGCAGAAATTACTGGGTGAAAAATCACGTTGTCTTGATTAAAAATAACGATGACTCGAAACTTCCATAAATTGAGACGAACTGGCGGCTTGCTCTCTTAATCAGTGGGCCCAGGGTTCGAGTCCCTGGAGGTGCACC
>ERZ773115.3099-NODE-3099-length-11906-cov-3.028099_pt1 | contig 11906 bp, 10 predicted proteins | sample MGYA00511116_ERZ773115 | MGnify/ENA primary metagenome ERZ773115 (study PRJEB29015, sample SAMEA2737869) | human gut metagenome | biome: human gut; feature: human-associated habitat; material: faeces | place: China | collected 2012 ... | reverse complement strand
TGCTTTATGTACTGTTTTTTGCCAATAAGGTAAAAAGCATGTCCATGTTATTAGTGGTTGGAATTATGATAAGCTATATATGTTCTGCAATAACAGATTTATGTATAACATTTGCCAATGATTCTAATATAGCTAATCTTACACACTGGGCAATGGGTAGTTTTTCTGGAAGCTCATGGGCAACTGTAAAGCTTGCAGCATTTATAATATTTCCTACAGCGATTGTTACATTTCTGTTTTCCAAGCCGATAAGCGCTTATCTTTTAGGTGAGGGATACGCACAGAGCATGGGAATCAATATTAAATTTTTCAGAGTATGTATAGTATTACTTTCAAGTTTACTTTCAGCATGTGTTACAGCTCTTGCAGGACCTATATCCTTTGTTGGAATAGCTGTGCCACATATAACGAGATTATCACTTAAAACAACGAAACCATTAATAACCATTCCTGCCATATTCTTAAGTGGCTCAGTATTCTGTATGTTCTGTGACCTTATTGCAAGAACTATATTCTCACCATCTGAGCTTGCTATAGGAACAGTGACAGCGATATTTGGTGCGCCTGTTGTTATATGGCTTATGATTAAGCAGAAAAAGTAATGGCATGTTTTTACAGTAATAAGCAGTTTTTAAAATGTAGTATAAGTGGAGAATATATGGAACAGATATATGTGCAGACAGAAGATTTAAGTGTAGGATATCATGGGAAAATACTGTTATCGGATATAGCCATGAAGGTAAAACCAGGCGAGATTCTTGTACTTATAGGACCTAATGGGGCTGGTAAATCAACTATACTTAAGAACATAATAAGAGAATTGCATCCAATAGGAGGAAACATATACATAAAGGGCAGAAGGACTGACGAGTTTACAGGAAAGGAATATGCTAAAACTATGTCTGTTGTCCTTACTGAAAAGATAAAGACAGAGATGATGACATGCCGTGATGTCGTTGCTATGGGAAGATATCCTTATACGAATTATTTCGGAAAGCTGACAAAGGAAGACGAAGAGATAGTGACAGAATCCTTAAGAAAGGTTTCGGCGGCTGATATAGAGAATAAAGATTTTTCACAGATAAGTGATGGACAGCGCCAGCGTATTATGCTTGCAAGAGCGATATGCCAGAAACCAGAGATTATTGTTTTAGATGAGCCGACGTCTTTTCTTGATATAAGACATAAGATAGAGCTTCTTGATATATTACAGGAGATGGCAGTAAGAGATAAAGTTGCAGTTATAGTATCTTTACATGAGATAGAACTTGCAGCAAAGGTGGCTGATTACGTTATGTGTATCGGTACAGATAAAACGATAGAATTCGCAAGACCAGAAAGCATATTTACAGATGAGCGGATAAGCAGGCTTTATGGACTTACACAGGGAACATATAACAGCCTTTATGGAAGTGCAGAGTTAAAGAGACCACAGGGTAAGGCACATGTGTTTGTTGTTGGTGGTGCAGGGACAGGCGTATTTACATACAGAGAGCTTCAGAGGGCAGGGATAGCATTTTTAGCAGGAATACTATATGAAAATGATTGCGAATATCCTGTAGCAAAGTCGCTTGCTAAAGATGTGATTGTAAACAGGATGTTTGAACCGATAGATGAAGAAACATATAAAAAAGCATGTGCAAAGATAGATGAAACAGACTATGTTATAGATACAGGATGTCAGGTTGGTGCTATGAATAAAAGATTAAAAGATCTGATAGAATATGCAAAAAAACAGGGGAAGAAAGTGCTTGTAAAGCCAGACAGAGAAGCACTTAGGCAGCTTGTATAAAATAAATATCAAGTACCAACAGAAGAAACTATAAAACAAATATCACGTACCAACATAAGAAGCTATAACATAAATATCATGTAATACCCGAAGGAATTAAGGAGAAGATTATATATGAAACCTATGGATATTGAAAAACAGTCATTTGCTATAATAGAAAGTGAACTTACTACTGATATACCGCATATATATAAACCGATAGTCAAAAGAGTCATACATACCACAGCAGATTTTTCATATGAGACAAGTATGACATTTTCTGATGGAGTAGTTAACAAGGCACTTAATGCCATACGTTCAGGAGTGGATATTGTTACGGATACAAATATGGCAAAATCAGGAATAAGCCATAAGATGGCTGAAAAGTTCGGATGTCTGCTTAACTGTTATATGGCAGATGAAGATGTGGCATGTGAGGCTGCTAAAAGGGAAGTAACGCGGGCAGCCATCAGTGTTGAAAAAGCGGCAGAACGTAATGCAGGATGCATTATGGTTGTTGGCAATGCACCTACTGCACTTATGAGAATAAGAGAATTATATGATGCAGGGAAATTCTGTCCTTCACTTGTTATTGGAGTACCAGTTGGCTTTGTTAATGTAGTTGAAGCCAAAGAAGATATTATAAACAGCAGTATGCCATATATAGTAGCACGTGGAAGAAAAGGCGGAAGTAATGTTGCAGCGGCTGTTATGAATGCATTGTTTTATATGGCAGCAGATGATGATAAAGAGTGGCGCAGATGTTAGAACGATACGTATATAAAAACCAGCAGAAAATGAGATGTGGATATACTACTGGTACATGTGCCTGTGCTGCGGCAAAGGCAGCTGCACAGATGCTGTTATCAGGAAGAAAAACAGACAAAGTTAAAGTTATGACACCATCAGGAGTCAGTCTTTTACTGGATGTTGAAGATATATTAATGAAGGATACGCAAGTATCATGTGCGATAAGAAAAGACAGTGGTGATGACCCTGATGTGACGAATGGGATATACGTGTATGCCAAAGTATCGTATGCAGAAGTATCATATGTAGAAGCATATTATGATAAAAGACAGAATGAACAAAAAAACGATAAGCGTATAATAGTTGATGGTGGTAAAGGTATCGGACGTATTACTAAAAAAGGTTTATCAAGACCTGTAGGTGCAGCAGCTATCAATCCAGTGCCTTTAAAGATGATAGAAGCAGGTGTGATGGAGGCAGCAGAGGATTACTGCTATGATGGCGGTCTTCTTGTGGTTATTTCAGTTCCGGATGGTGAAGAGATAGCAAAGAAAACTTTTAATCCTAACCTTGGCATAACAGGCGGCATATCTATACTCGGAACAACAGGAATAGTAGAGCCTATGAGCGAACAGGCACTTATAGATACAATCCGTACAGAGGTAAGTATGCATGTTGCAGAAGGTGAGAAAATGCTGCTGGCAGCACCTGGTAATTATGGACAGGATTTTTTACTCAATACTCTTAATATAGAACTGAAAAGAAGTATCAAATGCAGCAATTATATAGGAGATACTATAGATATTGTGTGTGCTTCGGGAGCAGAAGGCATGCTTCTTGTGGGACACATAGGAAAGCTTGTAAAGCTTGGAGCAGGGATTATGAATACACATTCAAGGATTGCAGATGGACGTATGGAGGTGCTTACTACGTGTGCAGTGCAGGCAGGTGCAAAACCTGATGTGCTAAGGCAGCTTCCAGGGTGCGTTACAACAGATGCAGCACTTGAAATATTGAAAAAATCAGACATGCTCGAAGCGGTAATGGAACAGCTTATGATGCGTATTGAAAAAGTTCTTGAAAGAAGAAGTGCAGGCAGTATAAAGATTGCTGCTATAGTATTTTCCAATGAATATGGAATACTTGGTAAAACAAAGCTGGCAGATGAGCTGCTGGAAAAGATAAAAGATGAAGCATAAGAAGTATATAGAAGAATGGAGATTTATATGGTGAAGATTGTTGGAGCAGGACCAGGTGCAAAGGATCTTATAACTGTGCGTGGGATGAAGCTTTTAAATGAAGCAGATGTTATTATATATGCAGGTTCACTTGTCAATGAAGAATTGCTTGAGTATGCAAAAGAATCATGTGAGATATACAATAGTGCATATATGAATCTGGATGAAGTTATAGATGTGATAGTTAAGGCTGAAAATGAGGGTAAAAAGGTTGTACGTCTGCATACGGGTGACCCTTCATTATATGGGGCTATACGTGAGCAGATAGAAGAGCTTGCAAAGCATGGAATAGCCTGCGAAGTATGTCCGGGAGTTAGCAGCTTTCTTGCAGCGGCAGCAGCTGTGCAGTGTGAATATACAGTTCCAGCAGTATCACAGTCAGTTATTATCACAAGGATGCCAGGAAGAACGCCAGTACCAGACAATGAGGATATAGGCAGGCTTGCAAAGCACAAAACATCTATGGTTATCTTCCTTAGTTCATCCCATCTTAAAGAACTCACGGAAAAGCTGTATGAAGGTGCATATACACCAGATACTCCATGTGCATTGGTGTATAAGGCAAGCTGGAAGGATGAAAAATGTATACGGACAACGCTTGATAAACTCGCAGAAACGGCAGAAAAAGAGGGCATAACAAAGACAGCTCTTGTCATGGTAGGCGATTTTCTTGGCGATAAATATGCATTTTCAAAACTATATGATAAGGATTTTAAGACGGAGTATCGAAGATAAGAATGAGAACTATCATTATTACATTTACGCATGATGGCATGAAGGTGGCAAAAAAAGCTGCACAGAGTATAAAGGATGATATGAATGTTGATATGAATGTTGATATATACTGCCATTCAAGATGTGCAGATAATTATGATAACGTCATATCATTTGATTCGGTTGGAAGAGTTATACGTGAGCAGTTTATGAATTGTGACAGAATACTGTTTATATGTGCAGCCGCTATTGCGGTAAGAACTCTTGCACCATATATAAAGAGTAAGGTTACAGATCCGGCAGTATTAGTTGCTGATGAACAGGGAAGATTCCTTATATCTCTTCTTTCGGGGCATCTTGGAGGTGCAAATGAATGGTGCAGCCAGTTATCATGTAAAATAGGTGCAGTGCCAGTTATTACAACAGCTACGGATGCAAGAGGTGTCTTTGCAGTTGATATGTTTGCCAAGGAGAACAATATGCGTATACTTAATCCTGTTATGATTCAGGATATATCAGGCAGAGTGCTGAATGGTGAACCTGTCGGAATAGCAGGTGATAAAGCATATAAAAAGCTGTTAGAAAAAACTGTTAAAAAGTGGAATGGGCAGCTTACAATGTTTGGAGAGGAAGCATATGGAACAGCCGGACAAAGCAGTATAGATAAATATGAAAGTGGAATACAGATTATAACAAGTCCGTCTGACCATATGATATTCAAGCGTACATTAAAGCTTGTGCCTATGGATCTTTTCGTAGGAATAGGCTGTAAAAGAGGAAAAACAAGCGGGCAGATAAGAAAAGCGGTAAGCAGTACATGTGATAAGAATGGCCTGCTTATGGAAAGAATAGCGGCAGTTGTTTCTGTTGACAGAAAAGCTGACGAACAGGGGATAATAGATTTTGCACGGGAACTGAAAGTACCATATAAAACATATTCAGCACAATATCTTAACACTATCAGAGGTGAATTCACTGCATCAGGCTTTGTTAAGGACAAGGTTGGAGTTGATAATGTGTGTGAGAGAAGTGCATGTGCAGCCTCAAAAGATAAAAGATGTATTGTAAAAAAAACAGTCTGTGACGGAGTGACAGTGGCAATATATGCATAGAATGATAATTATGTAAGAAACGGTTAAAATCATAAAATATAAAGGAGGTAAATACCTCTGCTCCTGCGAGAGCAGTCGCATTTTACTCCGTAAAACAAGGAGGTATGTATGCTTAAGATAGTTGGGTTTGGAAGCGGGGCTAAAGATAATATGACACTAGAAGCCTTTGCAGCTATTTCTGATGCCAGGCTTATAGTTGGATATAAGACATACGTTAACATATTAAAACAGTATTTTCCTGAAAAAGAGTATTATTCTACAGATATGATGCAGGAAAAAGAGAGGTGCCAGTACGCTATAGATAAGGCAGAGGAAGGCCTGGAGGTAGTACTTGTATGTAGTGGTGACAGCGGGATATATGGCATGGCAGGTCTTGTATATGAGCTTGCTCAAAAAAGAGTACAGATAAAGGTTATCTCAGGTGTGACAGCAGCAAGCAGTGGTGCAGCTATTCTTGGAGCTCCGTTATCACATGACTTTGCTGTTATAAGCTTAAGTGACTGCATGACACCATGGGAGCTTATAAAGAAAAGAGTGAGGGCTGCTGCAGACAGTGATATGGTAATGTGCATATATAATCCGTCCAGCCGAAGAAGAGCTGGATATCTTAAAGAGGCATGTGAGATCGTGTCTAAGATACAATCACAAGATACAATATGTGGATATGTTAAAAACATAGGCAGGGATAATGAAAAGGCAGAGATACTTACGCTTAAAGAACTGGCAGAATGTGATGTTGATATGTTTACAACTGTATATATAGGAAACAGCCATACTAAGGTTATAGATGGCAGGATGGTCACACCAAGAGGGTACAAGGTTATATGATGAAAAATGTTACTGTTATGCTTTTTGCAGGCACGACAGAGGGAAGAAGACTGTGCGGATATCTGGCAGAAAAAAGTGATACAGGGTTTATCACGCATGTATATGTGACGACAGAATATGGAAAAGAGATTATTTTAGAGCTATCTGAAAATATATATAAAGAAAAGCTTCACATACATGTAGGCAGACTTGATGAGGAAGCTATGCAAAAGGAACTTGCATATATAAAACCGGATATTGTTATAGATGCAACACATCCATATGCCAGAGTAGTAACACGCAGTATAAAAGATGTATGTGATAAAGCGGATGTACAGTACATAAGAGTGTTAAGAGAGGAAACGGTTCCCAAAGCAGCATATGAGGATGGAGTGTCCTTAGATGACAGGCTTGTGTATACAGACACTATGCAAGAGACTGTTTCTATTCTAAACAGTAAAGCTTATCTTAAAAAAAATATATTACTTACAACAGGAAGTAAGAACATCCCTGAATATGTCAATATAAAAGACTATAAAAAGAGAGCTTATCTAAGGCTGCTGCCTGATCCGTGTATGCTTCAGAATGCTATAGATGCAGGCTTTTTTCCAGCACATCTTATAGCAATGCAGGGACCATTTTCTACGGAAATAAATGCAGCATTAATCAGACAGTTTCACATAGATGTGCTTGTGACTAAAGAGTCAGGAAACAGCGGTGGATACAATGAGAAGCTTATGGCAGCAGAACAGACAGGAGCGGATGTTGTGGTTATAAAAAGACCTGTTGAACATGAAGGAAAATGTATAAAAGAGGTCATAGAGTATCTTGAAAAGCTGTAAATATAGCTTATCATATGGTTAAAAAGCAGAGTGATATAAGGGAGAAGCAGATGAAACAGGTGTATATCATAGGAATGGGGCCGGGCAGCAGAAAATGTCTTACACAGCAGGCAAGTGAAGCAATAGAACACGCAGATGTTATTATAGGTTCTAAAAGACTTCTTGAGGCTTATAGTAACACAGATAAAAAACTTTTTTTTGCTGTTACAGCCAGGGATATTTACGATATTATAAACAAAGAAAAGGCTTTAATATATGCAGTTTTAATGTCAGGTGATACAGGCTTTTACAGCGGAACAAAGAAGCTTATGGAGCAGCTTTATAAAGCACAGGAGGAAAGTGGTGAAAAAAAGTATGATATAAATATTCTTCCTGGAATATCTTCTGTTATATATCTTGCTTCAAAGATAGGACAGCCGTGGGAGATGGCGGCAATGGTCAGTCTGCATGGTAAGAAACAGAATTATATTCCGCTTGTCTTAACTAATGAATGGACATATTTTCTTACGCAGGGCGATGTTTCTCATATCTGTAAGCGGCTTTTTGAGTCCGGACTTGGCGGGGCAGATATATGGATAGGTGAGAATCTGTCATATGATAATGAAAAGATATTATCAGGGCACGTAAGTGAATATGCAGAATATACGGCAGCAGGACTAACAGTTATGGCGGTTCATAATCATTATCCACAGGCAGCTGTTATGACAGGTTTGCCAGATGAGAGTTTTATACGTGCAGATATTCCTATGACAAAGCGCGAAATCAGGGCAAGTGTTGTAAGCAGGTTATCACCGGCTAAGGATGCCATAGTGTATGACATCGGTGCAGGAACAGGTTCGGTTTCTGTAGAACTTGCCATGCATGCCTTATATGGAACAGTATATGCAGTTGAAAGAACGAAAGAAGGCTGTGATCTTATAGCGCAAAATGCCAGAAAATTCGGACTTGATAATATAGATATCATTAATGCCAGTGCTGCAGATGTGATAGAGAAACTGCCTGCTGCGGATTCAGTATTTATAGGTGGAAGCGGTGGAGAGCTTGAAAAAATAATGGACATAGTATTAAAGAAAAATCCTGGTGTACACATAGTTATAACAGCAGTGACATTAGAAACGCTTAATGATTCCGTAAGGCTTATGGAAGATAAAAAAGTGGATGTTATAGATATTGTACAGATAGCAGTAACACAGATAAAGAAAAGAGGCAGATATCATATGTTAGCTGCCAACAATCCAGTATTTATTATTGAAGGAAGAGGTAACAGATGAGTCGAGTCATGATAGCTGCTACAGGCAGTGGAAGCGGCAAAACAACTATTGTATGCGGCTTATGCCAGTGTATTAAAGATATGGGCTTAATGCCTTTAGCGTTAAAATGTGGACCTGATTATATAGATTCAATGTTTCATTCAAGAGTATTAAACATGAAAACAGGCAACCTTGACAGCTGGTTCTGTGATGAAAATACTATAAAAGAGCTGCTTTTTAGAAAAGAATCAGAAAGTGACATAACTATAATAGAGGGAGTTATGGGCTATTATGATGGACAGGGCTTTAGCACGAAGGGAAGCTCATATGAGATAGCTGATATCACAGATACACCAGTTATTCTTGTAGTGAACTGCCGAGGCATGAGTAATTCAATAGGAGCGGTTCTTAAAGGTTATAAAGAATATATAGAAAACAATCATATACAAGGCGTTATATTTAACAATTTGTCTTCTAAGTTATATAAGGATGCAAGTATGGCGGCACATATGGCTGGAATAAAGCCGCTTGGTTATCTTCCTGTAAACAAGGCCATAGCACTTGAAAGCAGACACCTTGGTCTTGTTACATCCGATGAGATTGAACATTTTAAGGAAAAGGTTGATACTATTGCAGCTCTTATGAAGGAGAGTATTGATATCAAAGGTATTATAGAACTGGGACATACAGCCACAAAGTGTAAGACCGGCTGTGAATTAAATGCTTCTGATAGTAAAGCCTGCAAAAAAACAGAAAAAAGTATTAAAGAAGATATCATACATATTGCAGTAGCAAGGGATGAGGCATTTTGTTTTCTTTATGAGGATAATCTTGAATTCTTAAGGGAACATGGGTGCGAGCCTGTATATTTTAGTCCGCTGAGGGATAAGAAGCTTCCAGATGATATTGATGGCTTATTATTGTATGGAGGCTATCCAGAGCTTCATGCCAAAGAACTATCGGATAATGTTTCCATGAGAAACGATATAGCGGATAAGATACGTGGAGGACTTCCATGTATAGCAGAGTGTGGTGGATATCTGTATCTTCATAAGAAGCTTGAGGCACCAGATAAAAAAGTATATCCAATGGCAGGAGTTATAGATGGCACAGGCTATAATGCCGGACGTCTGCAGAGGTTTGGATATATGACACTCACAGCAGGCAGAAATACTATGCTTGCTGATAAAGGCAAGAGTTTTTCAGCCCACGAATTCCACTACTGGAATAGTGACTGTAAGGGTGATACTTATTCTGTGACTAAAGCATCTGATGGAAGCGTTGAGATAGAAGGTTATGGAAGTGATACACTGTATGCAGGTTTTCCTCATATATATTTTCCAGGAAACAAAGAAGCAGCCAGAAGATTTATTAAGACATGCAGATGCTACAGACATAAAGTAAGTGGTATAGATAAAGATATAGAAAAACTGGCAGCTATATTCCCAGAACTTACAACAATAAAAGCTTTGGATAATAATGCTATGAAACAGGCAGAAAAGCATTGGGACGGTATAGCAAAACCACTTCATGGACTTGGAATGTTTGAGGATATGATAGTACAGATAGCAGGAATACAAGGAAATGCAGATGTATCTATAGACAAAAAAGCAGTTGTTGTTATGTGTGCAGATAATGGTATAGTAGAAGAAGGTGTTACCCAGACAGGACAGGAGGTAACTGCTGTTGTAAGCTGCAACATGGCAGATGGAATATCAAGTGTATGTAGGATGGCAGACTGCGTTAATGCAAAGGTTATTCCAGTAAATATAGGAATAGCACAGGACCTGCCTGGTAGTCTTATAAAAACAGAAGATTATAAAGGACTTGTAAACAGAAGGGTTATGCCTGGAACTAAGAATTTCTTAAAGGAACCAGCTATGACAAAGCAGCAGCTTATAAAGGCTGTAAAAGCAGGAATAGAGCAGGTTAAATGCTGTAAGGATGATGGATATAACATACTTGCCACAGGAGAGATGGGTATAGGTAACACAACAACAAGTGCAGCTTTGGCATGTATACTCCTTGATATGAATCCAAGGGAAGTAACAGGCAGGGGAGCAGGTCTTAGCGATGAGGGGCTGTTAAAAAAGACAGAAGTCATAAGAAAAGCAAAAGAGATGTATGGTATATATAAGGATGATCCTTTGGAGCTGTTAAGATGCATAGGTGGACTTGATATTGCAGGACTGACAGGAGTGTATATAGGTGGAGCAGTATACAGGCTTCCTGTTGTGGCTGATGGTGTTATTTCTGCAGTTGCAGCACTTATTGCAGTAAGGCTGTGTCCTGCGGTAAAGGATTATATACTTGTATCACATCAGGGAAAAGAACCAGCGATAAAGGCTTTGCTTGCTGAACTTGATAAGAAGGCAGTTATACACGCAGAGCTTGCACTAGGCGAGGGAACAGGCGCAGTTATGCTTTTTCCACTGCTTGATATGGCTATGCAGGTATATAAGGAAAATACAACGTTTGACGATATACAGATAACAGCATATGAGGATTATGGGAAATGTTGATAGTAGTAACTGGTGTAAGTGGCAGCGGAAAATCTGAGTATGCAGAACAGATATGCTGCAAGTTGTCAGGAGACAGAAAGAAATATTATATAGCTACAATGCAGCCGTATGGTGAAGAAGGAAAGAAAAGAATACTAAGACATCACAGGCTTCGCAGTGGAAAAGGTTTTGAAACTATAGAACAGTATATGCATATCGGTGAGGCTGCAGAAAGAATTTCCAATAAGCCGGTAGTACTACTTGAGTGCATGTCTAACCTGCTTGCTAATGAATGCTTTGAAAAAGGCGGGAATCCGGATAACATAATAGATGAATGTATGAAGCTGTATCAGGTGTGCGGGCATCTTGTGATTGTAACTAATGAGGTGTTTTTTGATGGATGCGAATATGATACAGATACAAAGAACTATATAAAAAGACTTGGAAGGCTTAATATACAGCTTGCTAAAAAAGCTGATGCTGTAGTTGAAGTGGTGTATTCTATTCCTGTGTTTCATAAGGGAAAGAATATACTGGAGGATAAGATAAGAAACAGATAGATATCCAATATCAATAGAAGCAGAAACAGACAGATAACTAATATCAATAAAATCCTGAAAATATAGATACAGGATATAAAAATAAGGAGAAAAGTATATGTCAGTGATTAAATCTTTGGTGATAGCATTTTCCATGTATTCTAAAATACCTATGCCACATCTGGAATTAGAAGAAAAGGACATGAGATATGTTATGGGCTTCTTTCCGCTTGTAGGTGCAGTTACAGGACTGATAATGTATGTTTTATATAAGATATCGGGTTATTTTTATGTACCATATATAAGTGTATCACTTATACTTATGATTCTGCCTGTGGTTATTACTGGTGGGATTCATCTTGATGGTTACATGGATACCTGT
>ERZ773115.3093-NODE-3093-length-11924-cov-2.385963_pt1 | contig 11924 bp, 7 predicted proteins | sample MGYA00511116_ERZ773115 | MGnify/ENA primary metagenome ERZ773115 (study PRJEB29015, sample SAMEA2737869) | human gut metagenome | biome: human gut; feature: human-associated habitat; material: faeces | place: China | collected 2012 ... | reverse complement strand
CTACAGCGCCATTCAGATAGCTCTGGCGCTGGCAAACGCCTTTGATTGCAGCGTCAATGACCTCCCGCTTTCTATGGTGCTGAGTTGGTATGAGCAGAAAGCCGTCTGCATTCTGTTGACGCTGCTGCATCTGGGCATTCAGAATATTCGGCTTGGCCCATCGCTGCCGGCGTTTCTCTCTCCGAACGTGCTGCAATATCTGGTAGAACACTATGGCATTGCACCGATTACCACACCGGAGGCAGATTTAAAGGCATTGCTGGGAGAAGCATAATGATATAAAATCATATAAGAGGATAGACAAAAAACCAGTCAGAGCAGATGATCAAAAATGCTCCGACTGGTTTTCTTTTTTGGTGCGGATGACAGGACTTGAACCTGCACACCTTACGGCACAAGAACCTAAATCTTGCGTGTCTGCCAATTTCACCACATCCGCAGAACGAGGCGGTAAACCGTTCTTACCGCACACGAAACAATGTTATTGTAGCATAAAACGGAGCGTTTGTCAACTGTTTTCTGCATATTGTTCGATTTTTTTTCTGAAGTCCTCGTTCCAGTCCGTGTGACTGTCCGCAAACCGCACATGGTTCATGAAAAAGCCAGAAACATTTTCAAAGATGATGTTTTCCGGTTGGCTGTGGAAAATCAAGGGCTTTTCCGTATCTGAAACGGGCAGCAGCTGAGCAAGATTCCACTGAAAAACTTTTCCATTTGCTCCGGCTGCAAATAGCGTATTGCCAGCTGTTTGCAGGTCTAAAATTGGCGTATCATGGACACATTTGAGGATGATTTTGGCGTTGGTCACTTCTCTGACAGCAAAAATCATGATTTGATAGGAATAAGTTGCAATGGCTGCATACAGTTCCCCTTGATAAGAAAGAAACAGCCCAGCAGTTACGCCGTTGTAGTTGTCCAAAGCATCGTGACGGGAAACAGAAATGGGGGTGTCTGCTTCTGGGCAATAGAGATACTGTTGATTTTGGTCGGTTTGCAGGGCAAAGAAATTATTTTGGTATTGCTGATAGGGGCTACCGCAGAACAATGCACAGCGGGTATGTCCATCTTTTAAAAGAGCAACGTCTACATCTCTTAAAATGACGTTTTCTGTGACTAGTTCATCCATGCTGCAACAGCGGTTCAGCTGTAATTCCTGTTGGTCGTTCTCTGTCAGCTGATAGACAACCGTTGTGTGGTTCGCCGTCCAGACTAAGAGAAACAGCAGCCAAGTACCATCTGCTTTTTTTCGCATACAGAGTTTTCGGGTGCGTGAAAAAGAACATTCCGGCATTTGTTGCAAATCCAACAGAGAAAGCGTTTCCGCTTGCTGGTGATTCAAGTCAATTCGATAGTGTCCGATGATACCATTTCGGGTAACGCCAACTACTGTACCATCGGGAAAAAATCCAACAGCAATCACCAGATAGGGCATTGAAATGGTACAGATGCAAGTTTCTGTTTTGGCGTTCCAAATGCGGATGGTGTGGTCATGGGAGCAGGATGCCAGAACCGGAACACCATCTATCGAGAATTGCTTGACTTGATGCACCCAGTTGTTATGAGCTGGAATCGCACGCACACAGTGCCAGCTGCCTGTAAACCAGCTTTCCCGTGATAATTGATGCAGCGTGCCATCATAGGAGCTGGTATAAAGAGTGTTTTCATTGACGGGAAAGAGGGAATGAATTCCGGCATCGTAGCCGAGGAACTGACAGCAAATCGTTTCTGTACGAGTGTTGATAATCTGAAGCGAACGGTCTAACGAACTGAGCATGATGGAATCAGAGTCCAGATAGCAAGCGGTTTCAATCTCAAAATTTTGTTTGCCATAATAGGGCTTGCAGATGATATCTTTTTCAAAGATGGAGAGCAGCACTTCGCTGATGCAGGGTTCTCGATTTCCGTAAACCTTGTTGCAGATGCAGAATTTGGATGCATCCGGCGATAGAATCAAGTCATTAAAACCATTGAATGTATCGGTATGTTCTTTTCGCTGAATCTCAAGGTTGCCGTTTGGCGTTGCAAGCAGGACAACAGAACGAGATTTTCCCCGTAAGTTGATGAGAAAACAGGGTTGATGCAAATAAGAGAGCACCTTGAAGTCATAGATAAAAGCGTTATCTGGCTCTGGGGCTTGCGTGGAAACGGTCAAGAATGGCTGAATCTGTTCGGAACAGAAGGATTTTGCATGCATGGGAATTTGATACAATGTTTTCCCACAAGAGAAAATCAGCACTCCTTCCACAGCAGCAAGGCGATACTTGCGGAAATTGCGGCAGTGTTCCGGATAGGGGACAAATTTCCGGTTTTCCGGATGGAGAAGCGGAATCCGCCAGATACCTTTCCCCTTGATGGCAGCAAAACAGCAGTCCTGTGCAGCGTCATATAACAAATGCTGAATGGTATTGTTCAGAGAAATGGTGCGTTCTGGCTGCTGTTGAATCGAGAGCAGCTTGTCTTGAAATGAAACGCTCCAAAAAGAGAGATTCCCGTTTTTATCGCCTATCAATAAGAGTCGATGCTGTGGAACAGATACCGAGGTAGAAACATATGTACCATTATAAGCGGAGAGAAACCGGAATTGTTGGGTTTGGTTGTTGTAGCACCAAATGCCACTACCGGAAATAGAGAGCACGTTGTTTTGAATCGTGCAGAATGTATGAACAGCCGCAGAATGTCCGAGTGGCTGGAATGTATACGCATTGAGAAAGCTGCCGGAAAAGTCCGCAGTATGCAGCGTGTTGCATTGAAAATCATATAGACGGATACCATTTAAATTGACGGTTTCCAGATGCAGACCATTGAAATGGAACGTGCTGAGGTTTTGGTGACGGGTTTGCTTGACGGCAAAGATAAGCTGTTCAATGGATTTTTGCACAGCGGAATTGGCTGGCAATTCAGATAGAATTTGCAAAGCCTGTTCCAGCAGAGAACCTTGTGGGTTGTTCATGCGAGGCTGTCCAGGTAGATAGAGACGTTCCAGCGTGCTTTCCCCTAAAAATTGCAGGATTTCTTCCGGAATTGGTTCTGAGAAGAACCGACAGAGCAGCTGTCCAGCAGATTGTGACGGGGTAGAATATTGTTGCATCCAGATTGCAGTTTGAATGATTTCCAACAGAAAGTTGGCATAGAAATAATCTCGGAAATTCTGGTGGTAGAATCGGAAATCTTGGTCAGCATGCTGCGGTTCAATGAGAAAGCCCATTTTGTGTTCGATTTCCCAGAATGTAGCAGCGAACGTGTCCGGCATGGGGTGTGGGGAATACGTCTTATAAAAGGCAATGGCATCTTGAACAGTGTTCCGAATGGAAAATTCATCCATACGAAAGCTGCCGTTTCTGGTCATGCAATAGGCGATATAATAGAGCATCTGCATGGCGAAATTCGTCTGTTCCCGTTCTTCTGACGTTCCGTTCAGTGTGGGTGTGCGTTTCACCTGTTCGATGAAGTTGCAAATGAGTTCTCCTGTTGTTTCCGGTAGGCGATGGGGCAGCGGTGCAGTCGGGATGACATCTTTTTTCAGCGTGTAGGCATACATCGCAAGAGCCATAGGACTTCGTAAAATATCCATGCAGTTGCTGTGCGTCAAGGTCTGCCATTCCTGTTCTGCCCGTTCTGTTCCGAATAACTGCTTGAAAAAGTCTTGGATTTGCGTATCTTGTAGGGGATTCACTCGCTTGCAGAGAAACGGCAGTTCTCCGCCCGTTGAAAAGCAGTCGGCAAGATTGTTTCTGCTGGTAATCAGAAAGCGAATGGCTGGGTATTTGCGTTTCATTTCCTTGATTTCTAAGAGGAGTTGATTTTTTGCAGTTTCGCTGGAAATTTCGTTGTAGCCATCCAGTAAGAAGAAAAGAAATACATCAGATTCCGCTTGCAGCATGGACAGAAATTGTTCGTAAGGGAGTTGTTTTTCTTCTGAGAGAATCTGATAAAAGTGATGGAGAATCGGCGATTCTTGTTTTCCGATGGTGTTGTAGTTCAGCAGGTTTAAAGGAATGTAAATTGGAATCAGCGAACTGTTTTCCCGTAAGAGAGATTCGCCCAAATCCAGCAGCAAAAAGGTTTTTCCTGCTCCGCCCGTTCCCGTTAGCATGATATTTGGATAGGGAGAATTGGAGAAAAGTGTCCGGAGCGATTCGCAGTTATTCTGTTCGCTTTCCACTAGAATCGAATCAATGTGATGATTCTGAACGCCGAGAGCAGTCGAGAGAAGATTCCCAATTCCAGGCATATCAATTTTATGGGAAACGCTGTGAAACGCCAGCATTCTGCCTTGTTCTTCCGCAGCTTGGTGGAGCATCTGAATCGCAGCTTTTTGAATGGCTGGAACCATTTCACCAAGATTTTTGGGTGTCAGCCAACAAAATACATCAGAAATGGTTTCCTGAAAAATCGCAATGAGAACAACAACCGCAATAATTCTGGAGATTTTATTTTGTCTATATAATTCTTTAATGTCATTAAGCATGTCAGAACCATAAACCATTTCTTCATTGAGCATCTTAAAAATAGAAATTTGCACCGCTCGCCAGTCTGAAATTTTCGCCTCTGCCATCATGGTATCAATATTATAAGCAAGCTGGTGGAGGGTTTCATTTTGGAACAATTGGTCTCGGTCTTCTAGCTGAAATGTTTTTTTTAGCAATTCTGTACCGTGATAGTTGGCATACGTGCGTTTTTGCTGGCGATTTCTCCGCCGATTGCCCTGCATAAATGCTTTCAGACTGGATGCGGATTTGCAAATCAATTTTTTTTGCATGACAGATTCATCGACGATATGATAGAATAGTTTTTTTAAAAACAAGGCATCGGAGCAGTTCTCTGCATCCGATTGCAAGAGTAGCGGTTTGAGTGTGTGGAGTGTCAGTTCCTGTTCCAATTTTGAATCCTCCCTTTCGGAATCATATAAAAATCGTTTCCTTTATTTTACAACAAAATTGCTAGAGATTAAAGCAAAGAAATCTGAATTTCCATGACGAAAATATATTGGAACTGTAAAAATCAGCTAAAATGTATTTTTTATCCATTTTCTATTTTTTCAACAAATTTCCGAATCCATCCATGCAAAACAGAAATGAAAATCAAGCAGAGGAAATGTTGCACAAAGCACAGAAACAATTTTTGTGAAATAGATAGATTTTTCGGGCTGAAATCAAAATTCTATTGACATGCATCTTATTTTATAGTAAAATAAATCAAAAAGTGTGTATGGAAATTGTGCAAATTGCAACAAAAATCCATGCAAAATTGATTGGATGGTTTAAAAACAAAAAGGAGGATCTTTGAGATGAAAATCAAAAAGAAAGTATTTGCTGCCAGCTTGGCGGCTGCAATGGCATTGAATGCTGTTTGTGTCAGCTCGTTTTTCGGTGGCGTTTCCGCTGCCGGAGAAACGAAGTATGAATTTGAAGATGGTAAAATTACCGGTGTTTCTGCAGAAGTAGAAGAAGTTGCAAGTGCTAGCGGTGGCAAGGTTGTTCATATGCGGGATGCAGGTGAAACCATTAAGGTAACTGTCAATGTAGAAAAAGCTGGTATGTATGACTTGAACATTTGCTATGCAACGGATGGCGGTGCAAAGACGCAGAAACTGAATGTCAACGGCAATGCAGCTGGAGATTTGGCACTGTCGAACCACACGGATTTCAGCGAGTCCAACGTTGCAAGAATCAAGCTGAATGCTGGGGAAAACGAATTGGAATTTGTCAGCTATTGGGGCTGGACACAGTTTGACTACCTGACTTTGACCGAACCGAATTATCCGGAACTCTCTGCAACGAGTGACCTGGCAGACAAGAATGCAACACCGGAAACACAATCCCTGATGAACTATCTGGCAAGTGTTTATGGCGAACACATCATTTCTGGTCAGCAGGAAATCTATAAGTATGGCCCGCATGATTTCGACTATGAATTCAACTACATCAAGGATAACACTGGAAAGCTGCCAGCAATCCGTGGCTTTGACTTCCTGAATACCAATCCGCTGTATGGCAGTGAAGATGGTACAGTTGACCGTATGATTAGCTGGGTAAAGGACAGCAAGGGTATCGTAACTGCATCTTGGCACATTACCGTTCCGAAGAAATTCTCTGATTATAATATTGGAGATAAGGTAGACTGGGCAAACGGAACTTATAAGCCGGATGAAACAGACTTTGATACCGCTAAGGTTTTGGAAGAAGGCACAAAGGAACGGGAATATTATATGCTCTGTCTGAAGATGCTGGCAGAACAGATTCAGAAGTTGCAGGATGCTGGTTCCAATGATTTTCCGTCCGCTGCATGAAGCAGAAGGTGGCGGCGGTGAAGATGGTTCTTGGTTCTGGTGGGGCAAGTCCGGTTCTGCTGTCTATAAAGACTTGTGGAAGCTGACTTACAAGACCTTGACCGAAGACTATGGTCTGCACAATATCATTTGGGAATGGAACAGCTATACTTTCGAAACTTCTACCAACTGGTATCCGGGTGATGAATATGTAGACTTGGTAGCTTATGATAAGTACAACTGCACCGACTGGTCAACTGGCAATGCCGTTCTGGTACACAATGACAGTGCAATCGGTGGCACATTCTACAGCTTGGTGGAACAGTATGGCGGCAAGAAGATGGTTGCCATGGCAGAAAACGACAGCATTCCGACACTGGAAAATCTCCAGATGGAAAAGGCTGGCTGGCTGTATTTCTGCCCGTGGTATGATGGCGGTTCGGATAGCACCAACTTCCTGAGCAATGAAATGTTCAACAAGAAGGAAGACTTGAAGGAAATCTACACCAGTGATTATTGTATCACACTGGATGAACTGCCGGAAAATCTGTACAGCAACAGCGGTGCGATCATTACCACGACATCCGGCACTGGTCAGACAACTACCACCACAACAACGACCACAACCACCACAACAATGACTACCACAAAGATTGAAAATGCAATTATGGGCGACATCAAGAAGGATGGCAGCACGGTTAAGGTAATTTTCGATCGTTCGATGGGCAAGGAAGTACACCTGATTGTGGACTTGGATGATAGCCTCGGCTATGCAAATGGCTGTGTGGGCGTTTCTGTAAAGGTTGATGGTGTTGATTATTGGGTTTCTTATAAGTGGGAAGCAAGCAAGTCCGATGATGTAACGGTTAGCCTGGATGCAGATAATGTTTATAACGTTACCTTCAACAACGGCAGCGGAACAGTAAAGGATGCTGACCAGATCGCAAAGATTGCAGAAGCTGCACAGAAGGAAAAAGAAGCACAGTTCCAGGTATGGTGGGCAAACGATAAGGAAGGCGAGAAGGACGATACCACAAAGGCAACGCTCGTAGCAGCTTATCTGCCGGATGAAAGCGGCGAAACTACTGAAACCACTGTAACAACTACAGATGCAGGCACAACTACTACACCGGAAGAAACAACAACAGAACCGGTTGAATCTACAACCACTTCTGCAGAAGTAACCACTGCACCGAATGAAACTACCACAACTGTTACAACCGCTGCTACAACTGGTAGCGAAAGCGAAGCACTGTATGGTGATATCAACATGGATGGTAAGGTAGACCTGACCGACGCTGTTATGCTGAACAAGTATCAGGCTGGTTTGGTTACACTGACCGATGTGCAGAAAGTAAATGCAAACTGTGACATTACAGACGGCACAGAAAACATTACAGAAGAGGATTCATTTGCTTTGATGAGATTTATCCTCATGATGGAAGGTTATGAAAACCTGCCGTACAATGCTGCAAAGTAAATAGCAATCATTTTTAAGAATGAGCAAAAGATTCACCGCACAGGGAGAGAAATTTCTCTGTGCGGTGATTTGTTTTTGGTTTATAGTTGGTAAGTTGGAGCATTCGCCTAAATTGTATAAAAAAGACAAAAAATCCTTTAAATGGGTTGACAAAATGAGAAATATATGCTATAATATTACCAGTTCATTCATAAGTTATCATCTCATCAAAACGTTCCATTTCTTGTATACGATTCACAAATATTTCCAAAAATAATTGTCAGATTGATGGAAATCAAAAAAGAATTTCTTATTTCCCTTGACTTTCTATCCAATTTATAGTAAAATGGAAGCGATGATAATTTTCCCCATTTTTTGTAGAAAGAAGGATACTATGTTTTGTAAAAACTGCGGATTTCAACTGAAAGACACTGCAAGGTTCTGTCCCAAATGTGGAACAGCAAACACGCCACCACCAATTCCCCCACAACCCAGCAATTTCACTCCACAACCCAACAATTTCGCTCCACAACAAAACTCATCATTTTCACCGAATGCACAGAGCATCGCTGTAAAAACGAAAAAGCCACTGATTATCGTCGGTGTTGGGATTGTGATTTTGATTGTCATTATAATCGCATTCTGCATCGGATTTACTGGACACGGTGCAGGCGGAGGCTCAAAGGGTGGATATAAAAAGGCAACAGAAGCTGCAGAAGCTGCATTGACAGCAGAACATACAGCAGATGCTGCTACGATGATGAAATTATTACCGGCAGAAGGAAAAGAATACTGGGAAGATGATAAGAACTTGACGGAAAAGCAGCTGCAAGATTATATGCAGAACAGAATGAATTCTTATAGTCGTAAATACGACGAAGTTTCTGTAAAAGTAGATGACAATTCCAACCCGATTGAAAATAGCAAGGTAACAGAACGTGTGAATTTCAATTATTTGGATAAATATGGAATCACCGCTGATGAGGTTATCTATTATGCGGAGTGCGGATTGACTTTAGATGGTGAAGAACATGATGAAGGAAATGATGTATACGTTTATAAATACAATGGAAGATGGTACAGCATTTATCCAGAATATCATTTGATTGAAGATACCGACAGCGAATAAAATGATGTAATTTGGAAAAGGAATAAATGTTCACCGCACAGGAAAAGAAATTTCTCTGTGCGGTGATTTGTTTTTGATGAATGGTTGACAAGCCGGAAAAGTTGTGTTATAATTAAATTTGCGACAGTTCGTTTGCACCATCCTGTCGTTAAACAAAACCAGGGCTGCCAAAATTTTTTCGTTGTTACAACAGGCGGTTGCCTGTTTTCTATCAAACGATCGGCGGTCTTTCTTTTTGCAGAAAGCACCGCCTTTTTTATGGCTTATTTTTAGAAAGAGGGATGCAATTTATATGTATCAGCTGAAAGCAAAAGCAGCATTTGACAGTGCTCATTTTTTAAGTGGTTATAAGGGAAAGTGTGCGAACCTGCACGGACACCGCTGGACGATTGAAGTAATCGTAGAGCAGGAAGATTTGCAGACAGAGGGGGTCTGTCGGGGAATGTTGATTGATTTTGGGGACTTGAAAAAAGCCCTGCGGGCATTGGCAGATTTCTATGACCACGCTTTGATTTATGAGGAAGGCTCGCTGCGTCAGACAACCGTACAAGCATTACAGGAAGAATCATTCCGCCTGATTCCAGTTCCGTTTCGGCCAACCGCAGAATGCTTTGCAAAACACTTTTTTCAACAGTTACAGCAGCAGAATTTGCCTGTAAAACGGGTCATTGTCTACGAAACACCGGATAATTGTGCGGCGTATGAGGAGGCGGAAACCAAGTGAGTGCTACCTATCGGGTTGCAGAACAGTTTGTCAGCATCAACGGCGAGGGAACACGGGCTGGAGAATTAGCGGTTTTTGTACGGCTCTGTGGTTGTAATTTGCAGTGCAGTTATTGTGATACGCAGTGGGCAAATCAGCCGGATGTTTCTTACCAGCTGCAAACTACTGAAGAAATTGTACAGGCAATCTTAGAAACGGGCGTTCGAAATGTCACCTTAACTGGCGGAGAACCGCTGCTCACACCAAATGTTGCAGGGCTGATTGCTGCAATTACCGCACAGCCGACCTTGTCACTGGAGATTGAAACAAACGGTAGCGTTCCCCTGCAATCGTTTGCAGCAATCCAGCCTCGTCCGATTTTTACGATGGACTATAAGTTGCCGTCCAGTGGGATGGAACATAAGATGTGTCTGGAAAATATGCAGCTGCTGCAACCGCAGGATACTGTAAAACTGGTTTCCGGTTCGCTGGAAGATTTGGAACGGGGAGCAGCATTGATTCAACAGTATGACTTGACGCATCGCTGTCATGTTTATTTTAGTCCGGTGTTTGGCTCGATTGAACCACAGGAAATGGTACAGTTTTTGATTGAGCGGAAGTTGAACGGCGTGCGGCTGCAATTACAGCTGCATAAATATATTTGGGATCCACAGGAACGTGGCGTTTAAAAAGCAGAAAGGAAGCGGCAGAAATGGCAATTGATACAGAAGCCATTGCATACCATGTAAAGGGTATTTTAAAGGCATTGGGCGAAGATCCGGAACGGGAAGGACTGAAAGAAACACCGGAACGGGTTGCAAGAATGTATGCGGAAGTATTCGCCGGAATTGCATATAGTAACCATGAAATTGCAGAGATGTTCGGAAAGACGTTTTACAAACCGGAAACCGATGCCGGACAAACTGTAGTAACGATGAAAGACATCAGCGTGTTCAGCTACTGCGAACACCACATGGCATTGATGTATGATATGCACGTGAATGTGTCCTATGTTCCGCACGGAAAAGTGTTAGGATTGAGCAAGGTTGCAAGAATCTGTGATATGGCAGCAAAGCGGCTGCAATTGCAGGAACGGCTCGGACAGGATATTGCAGAAATCATCATGGAAGCAGCAGGGACACCGGATGTAGGCGTTGTTATTACGGGTTCGCATAGCTGCATGACGGCAAGAGGCATTAGGAATGTGCCGGCAGTGACGACTACAACCACTTTTTGCGGAGCATATGAAACCGATGTCACCTTGCAGCAGAGAGTCATGAACTGAGTACAGAAAGGATGGAATGATTATGAAAGCAATGGTATTATTCAGTGGCGGTGTAGACAGCACTACCGCATTGGCATTGGCAGTTGAAAAGTATGGAGCATCCGAAGTGCTGGCACTTTCGATTTATTATGGACAGAAGCATAAAAAGGAACTGGAAGCTGCACAGAAGGTCGTCAATTATTATGGTGTTGCCTGGAAACAGCTGGACTTGACTACTATTTTTGCAGATTCCAATTGCAGTTTGCTGGTGAACTCGACAGAAGAAATTCCGCAGGAAAGCTATGCAGAACAGCTGGAAAAAACCAATGGTGCACCGGTTTCCACGTATGTGCCGTTCCGGAACGGTCTGTTTCTGGCATCTGCTGCCAGTATGGCACTGTCAAACGGTTGTGAAGTGATTTATTACGGACCCCATGCAGATGATGCTGCTGGGAATGCCTATCCGGATTGCAGCACCGTTTTTAATGATGCGATGAAAACAGCGATTTATGAGGGCAGCGGCCATGAACTGCGAGTAGAAGCCCCGTTTGTCACATGGACGAAAAAAGACATTGTAAAAAAAGGCTTGGAACTGCACGTTCCATATGAATTGACATGGAGCTGTTACGAAGGCGGCGAAAAGCCGTGTGGTGTCTGCGGAACGTGTCGAGATCGACAGGCTGCATTTTTAGCGAACGGCGTAGAAGACCCACTTCTGAAATAAATAAAAACAATTGACAAAAAGGAGATTCTCACATGACCGGTAGAACCAAAGAAGAAACAAATGGCGTGACCCTGCTGGGCAACCAGCACACCCAATACCCGAACGACTATGACCCAAAGGTGCTGGAAACATTCGTCAATAAGCATCCAGACCACGATTATTTTGTCAAGTTTAACTGTCCAGAATTTACAAGCCTTTGCCCGATTACCGGACAGCCGGACTTTGCAACCCTTTATATTTCCTATGTGCCGGATGAAATCATGGTGGAAAGCAAGTCGCTGAAACTGTATCTGTTCAGCTTCCGGAATCACGGCGATTTTCATGAGGACTGCGTGAATATTATCATGAATGACCTGATTGAGCTGATGCACCCGAGA
>ERZ773115.3084-NODE-3084-length-11956-cov-8.345349_pt1 | contig 11956 bp, 8 predicted proteins | sample MGYA00511116_ERZ773115 | MGnify/ENA primary metagenome ERZ773115 (study PRJEB29015, sample SAMEA2737869) | human gut metagenome | biome: human gut; feature: human-associated habitat; material: faeces | place: China | collected 2012 ... | reverse complement strand
GGATGTAACGAAGAGTTCCAGAACGCTATGAAGAACTACTTCGAAGGCAAGGCTACAAAGGATCAGGCACTTGATCTCTTCTACAAGGCCGTTGTTGAGAAGTATCCGGAATTAACATACTAATCACGTACGAAAAAAGTATCTGCCTGAGGATTTCGTATTGGCGAAAAGGCAAAACAGACCGTGCCCATCTTGCCGAGAGTGGGCACGGTCAATAAAATAAACGATTTCTTGTGAATGATAAGAGGATAACAAATACAGACCATGCCAGTTGGGAGGTAAGTTTATGAAGAAGAGTAGCGGAGGAAAAGCAGTCAGATACAACAAATGGGGCTACATATTTTTAATCCCGTTTATTGTTGTGTTTGTCATATTTCAGCTGGTACCGTTGGTAAATACCATTTATAACAGTTTTTTTGAAAATTATATGTCAGGTCTGACACAGATCGGACCGACATTTGTTGGATTAGATAATTATAAGGCGTTGTTCAGCAGCGGAGATGTGTGGGTATATTTCAAGAACACAATGGTTCTCTGGATCATGTGTTTCATCCCACAGATTTTCTTCTCATTGCTGCTGGGAGCATGGTTTTCCGATGTACAGCTTCGGTTAAAAGGCGCCAGATTCTTTAAGACAGTCATCTATCTGCCGAATCTGATCATGGCATCCGCCTTTTCCATGTTGTTCTTTACACTGTTTTCAGACGGAGGACCAATCAACTCACTGCTGATGCAGATCGGATTCATCTCCGAACCTTATAAGTTTTTGTCACATGCCGGAAGTACAAGAGGTCTTATCGCTTTAATGAACTGCCTGATGTGGTTCGGAAATACGACGATCCTTCTGATGGCCGGTATGATGGGAATTGATACCTCATTATTTGAAGCAGCAGAAGTGGATGGCGCCACTTCAACACAGGTGTTCTTCAAAATTACACTTCCGCTGCTTCGCCCTATCTTAGTATATGTAATCATTACGTCACTGATCGGTGGTCTTCAGCTTTTCGATGTACCGCAGATCTTAACAAACGGAACCGGAGATCCGATGCGTTCTACCATGACACTGATCATGTACCTGAACAAGCATCTGTACAGTAAGAACTACGGTATGGCCGGTGCGTTGTCTGTCGTATTGTTTATCATTACGACGATCCTGAGCCTGGTTGTATTTAAGGTGTCAGGCAATGACAAGAGAAAGGGGTAATGAGTGATGGCTAAGTTAGATAAAGATACCAAAAAAGGCATGGGTCTTCACGCCCGCAGAGTTCTCGCATACATTGTGCTGATTATTATTTCATTCTTCTGTCTGTTCTGGTTCTATGTCATGTTCATTAATGCAACCAGATCAAAGGGTGAGTTAAAAGCAGGATTTACGGCTGTCCCGAGTCATTTTCTTCTGACGAACTGGAACAACCTTGTACACGGAACACTTCCAATCTGGTCCGGTATGATCAACAGTCTGATCATTTCCGGCTGCGCGGCAGTGCTTTGTACCTATTTTTCAACGATGACAGCGTATGCAATCCATGCATATGAGTTCAAACTAAAGAAATATATTTATCCGTTCATTCTGATGATCATGATGATTCCGACACAGGTGACTGCACTTGGATTTATCAAGCTCGTCAATGGAATGAATCTGATGGACAGCTTTATTCCGCTGATTGTTCCATCCATCGCATCTCCGGTCGTATTCTTCTATATGAAACAGTACATGGAGAGCGCGTTACCGATGTCACTGATCGAGGCGGCGCGTATCGATGGTGCGGGTGAGTTTTACACCTTCAACCGCATCGTTATGCCACTGATGAAGCCGGCAATCGCCGTACAGGCAATCTTCACATTTGTAAGCAACTGGAATAATTACTTTACTCCGGCGCTGATCTTACATGATGACAAGAAAAAGACAATTCCGATCCTGATCGCGCAGCTGCGTGCTGCGGACTGGCTGAAGTTCGATATGGGACAGGTGTATGTGATGATCACATTCTCCATCCTGCCGGTAATCGTTGTTTACCTGATTCTTTCCAAACATATTGTACAGGGTATCGCCTTGGGCAGTGTGAAAGGGTAATAAAACAACTACATAAGAAATTCGCCTGCATATACGCAAAACTCTTTGTAATTTTTTTAAAATTACTTCCCTAAAAAGTTCAATGCATTCAACAACATATTTTTTGCGGATATGCAGGCGGTTTCAAATAAACAGAAAAATAAAATTAAGAAGGAGAAGTTTTTATGAAGAAGGGGTTTTTCAGAAAAACAGGTGCAGTTGTGCTTGCAGCATCCCTTGCGGTAAGCATGGTACAACTTCCGGTGTATGGCGCAACCAACAAGTCGAAGACCATCACCGTATCCAATCAGAAGGAGTTAAATAAGGCTCTCAAGGTAGCAAAAGGTAAGAAAGCGTACTCAATTGTGATCAAGTCCAAAAACAAGAGTACGAATGTCACGATTCCAAAAGGAAATTACAAAAATCTCACAATTACCGTAAAAGGAAATAAAGTAAAGATCAAAAATAATGCGACACTCAAAACGATTGTTTTAGAGTGTAAAGACACGGTATCACTAGCGAACAACGGAAGCGTTGGCAAAGTGGAGGTAAAGAAAGCGAAAAGCGTATCTTTGTCCGGAACATCCAAGAAAGAGGTAAAACTGGTTGTAGCCGCAGAAGATACCACCATTACAACGAAGATTGCAATTAAGGTTGTATGTACCGATGAAAACGCGAATGTAACCATTCATAATAAATCTGATTCTGTGGTCAAAATCACAGATGCGGACGGCAAGACAACGAAAGTAAAGTCCGGTGAGAAGAGCCAGGTTACTTCTGATTCGAAAACCGATGACAATAAAGATGATAACAAGGATAATAAGACCGATGAGAAGAAAGATGATACGAAGGACAATCATACATCCTCCGGTTCTTCATCGTCAGGATCATCTTCCTCTCAGACTCCTTCCGGACTCACGGAAGCAGAGCTTCTGAAACAGGGATATAAACTGAAGTGGAAAGACGACTTCAATGGAGACTCCTTAAATAAAGCAGACTGGAATGTGGAGACACATGAGCCGGGCTGGGTGAACAGCGAGTGGCAGGCTTATGTTGATTCTGCCGATAATATTCAGGTCAAAGACGGAAAACTCCTGTTAAAACCGGTTAAGACGGTTGATAAAGACGGAAACGCAAGTTACACCTCTGGCCGTATCAACACACAGGGCAGGCATGATTTTAAATACGGTTATTTCGAGTGCCGTGCAAAGGTTCCGACCGGAAAAGGTTATCTGCCGGCATTCTGGATGATGCCGACCGACGAGAACCTCTACGGACAGTGGCCAAAGTGTGGCGAGATCGATATCATGGAGGTTATGGGGCAGGAGACGAACAAGGCATACGGAACCATTCACTATGGTGAGCCACATGCACAGAGTCAGGGTACTTATTCCGTTTCAAAATCGGATAACTTTGCAGACAACTATCATACCTATGCGGTTGATTGGGAGCCTGGAAAGATTACATGGTATATCGATGGTATCAAGTATCACGAAGAATCCGATTGGTTCTCCGCTAAGGAAAATCAGGGAACGGTTGCTTATCCGGCACCATTTGATCAGCCGTTCTATATGATCTTAAATCTTGCAGTTGGCGGAAGCTGGGTAGGATATCCGGATGAGAGCACGACTTATGATGACCAGGAATATGCGATTGATTATGTCAAGGTATATCAGAAGGATAGCTACGATGAGAATGTAAAGAAGCCGGAAAAAGAAGTTATTTTTAAAGAAGCCGATACAAATGGAAACTATATTACGAATGGAGAGTTCTCTGTAGCAGAGGATTTGTCGGACGATGTTGACTGGAAATTCCTTACGGCTGAGGGTGGAAAAGGATCAGCAAAAATTGAGAACAAAGAGATTGTAATCTCGACCACAGAGGCAGGAAAACAGGATTATAGCATTCAGCTGGTACAACCGAATCTGCCAATCCGAAAAGGTGGAACATATACGGTTTCTTTTGATGCCTATGCAGATGCAGCACGTACGATGAAGGTTGACGTGTCCGCTCCGGATCGCAGCTTCGCCCGATATCTTGCAGATACGGATGTTGATCTGACAACACAGAAGCAGACTTATACTTATACATTTAAGATGGAGAAGGCAGATGATGCCAATGGTCGTCTTGAGTTCAACCTTGGAAAAACAGTTAGTACAGCAACGGTTCATATTACCAATGTCAAAGTGACCTGGGACGAAAAGAGGGACACCGGAAACGAGAAGACGATTCTTGCAGACGGAAACAGTGTCTATAATGGTTCTTTCCAGGAAGGTGAGAATCGACTGGGATACTGGGATATTGTAAATGATGCGAACGCATCTGTTTCCGTTACGGATTTAGCAGATGGTCGTCGATTGAAAGTGACAAGTGCAGCAGGAACAGAGAGTGGAAAAGTTCTCGTCGGACAGAAGGATCTTGCTTTGATGAATGGAACAAATTACGTGCTGAACTTTTCCGCACAGGCAGCAGCTGCTAAGTCAATGAACGTAACGGTTGCGGGCAAAAAATATACTGCTGAGCTTGATAATGCAAAGAAGAGTTATAGCTTTAAATTTACACAGGACTCTGATAACAAAGATATTTCTTTTGATCTTGGACTGGGTACAACGGTATGGCTAGATGATGTCAGAATCGATGAAGATACTTTGATCAAGAATGGAAGTTTTAATGCAGGATTTTCCGGATATGAAGTATATTGTCATGAGGATGCTTCGGAAACACATGTGGTTGACTCACAGACAGAACAGAATGCGGCTGATTTCACCATTAAGAATACTGGTGATGCTGATTGGAAGATTCAGTTGAAACAGAACAACGTAAAACTTGAGAATGGAAAGTGTTATCGTCTTTCTATGAAAATGAAATCATCATTGGATCGTACTGTATCTTATGCACTTCAGAGAAATGGTGCAGTACATAAGACTTCAAGTGGTGGGGAGGATTGGACCCCTTATTGCCAGAAAACAGTTTCTCTTACAAATGATTATCAGATCTTCTCAAGCACGTTCAAGATGACAGAAGAAACTGATGATGGAATCATTTTTAATATTGCAATGGGTGGTGGCAATATTACCCAGCAGCATCGTATCTGTATTGATGATATTGTTCTTGAGGAGATTGATGAGTCTGAACTTGAACCGGAAGTTCGGGGAGACAATCTTCTGAAAAATACAACATTTTCTGATAATGCGCAGAACTGGGACATTAATAGATGGAACGGTGATGGCAAAGAGATGGCAACTACTGAGACTGTGAACGATGGAATTGTATTTCATATTTCAGATGTTGGAACCGCAGATTGGAATATTCAGCTTAAACAAGGCGGAATTAATCTGGAGCAGGGTTGCGATTATCGTCTGGCATTTAAGGTGACATCTACGGAATCTAGAACAATAAAAGTTGGTTTTATGGATAAGAACACTGAAAATTGGTATGGTGGTTCTGATGTTTCGCTTGAAAAAAATAAAGCGAAGAACGTAGTTTGTAAATTTACTATGACACAAGACACGGATGCAGAGAGCTTGATGCTTATTTCAATGGGCAAGATTGAGGGTGAGGATACTCCAGTATCAGATATTACATTATCAGATTTCTATCTTGAAAAGTTGGAAGCATCTGCCATTACACCGAAACCATTAAATGAAAATCTTTTCAAAAATGCAGAGTTAAATTCAGATGGTGTTTGGGAGACTACAATCTATGGTGGAGCCGAAGGTGATTCAAAAATTGAGAATGGAACCGCAATTTTTCATCTTACCAAATTGGGAACAGATGATTGGGCACCACAGTTTAAACAGGTTGATCTTCAGATTGAGCAGGGATGTACCTATCGCCTTTCCATGAATGTTAATTCTACGATTGCGAGAGATATTATATTTAAAGTACAGCAAAATGGTGGATCATATACAACGTATTTGCAGGAAACAAAGGCATTGTCAGTAGGTGATAATAATATCAATATAGAATTTACAATGAAATCCGCTAGCGATGCAAGAGCTTTATTCTGCGCTGCAATGGGTGCACAGAAGATAAGTGATGAGCATACACTTACATTTTCTAATATGAGTCTGGTTAAAATAGCAGAAGCTATAAATTAGTCAGAGATGTAGGCGCTGTCATACAAAATTGTGTGGCAGCGCGCTTTTTTTGAAATTTTCAAATTAAAATGAAATGCAACTTTACATACGTAATGTTACGTGTTAAACTGTTGCTATAGATTGGGAAGGAAATTTACAAAGGATGCCGATGACTTCAAAAGAAATGATCAGCTGTCTCAAGGATAATGGATTTGTCGTTATTGGGCAGAATGGATCACATGTGAAACTATGCAATTCAGAAACAAATCGAACCGTAATTGTTCCATATCATTGTAAGGATTTAAAGAAAGGCATGGAGCAGGCTATACTGAAACAGGCGGGGCTAAAGTAGACTGAATGGGAGGAATTTCGATGAGAAAATTATTTTATCCGGCAATTTTCCATATTGCAGAAGAGGGCGGTTTCTGGGTGACATTCCCTGATTTCCCAGAATGTATGACACAAGGTGATGATATGCAGGAAGCATATGAGATGGCAGTTGACGCTTTAGGACTTGAACTTGTAAGCTTCAAGCAGGAAAAAAGAAAGATACCAAAGCCCTCCGAATTAAATGAAATTACAGTGCATGAAAATGAATATTGCGTGGTAATTGAGTTTGATATGCTTGCTTATCAGAAACGTAATAATGGGAAAGCGGTCAAAAAGACATTAAGTATTCCACAATGGCTGAATGAAGAGGCTGTTGCACTTGGGGTGAATTTTTCCCAGGTATTACAGGAAGCATTAATGAAGAAAGTATCAGAGAAACAATAGTTGTTTTTTTAAAGGGAGGTGGCTTGCTATCTCCCTTTTGGAATATTAAATAGATTTTCAGGACGGATCGCCCTTGAATTTTCGTAAGGGTCTCCGCAACAGCAGTAACGAAATCACGATCGCCAGATAATCAGAAATCGTCTGCGTATCATTGATAAAAAGCGTTACGACCGGTCGGCTGAAAACGATATAGATCGCGCTGAGTACCGTGCCGCTGATCAGTGTCAGCATGCCACTGAATTTCATGATCGAGATAAAACGCTTTTTGTTATTGGCTCCGTAACAGTATCCGAGCAGTGGCTGGATTCCGTTCGTAATTCCCATATGAATAAATACGATCAGCATATAAGCTTTTGTCACAATATAATATTGGCAACTGTTCCGATCATTCCGCCGATCATCGAAGCACGGGCAGCGCCTTCGCCTCGTACTGCGTGCCCGAACGAGTTTGAGAAGAGAATAAACGGTGCACCGATTGCAATGTAGAACAGGTAATCCTTTGCATACTGCCAGGTGTTTTCACTGCTTCCGAGAAGCGAAAGCAGCGGATTTATAAAGATCAGAATGAGTATTCCGGCAACAAGACCGAAGATTAAGAAAGCATATGAAAAAGTCAAGTTGTATCCAAAATCGTATCAAATTCTTCGTGCAATTCTTTCATGGAACGTATATAATAGTGTATAGAAGTTGTAATAGACGCAAAATGTAGAGGGAAATATTTTGTGACCATATATAGGGGTGTATATGAAAAAGATTGCAATTGTTGCCGATGGATGGCGCAGATTTATCAATTACGACTGGATCTGCGGATGTAAACGTTACATCAAGGAACACAACCTTGATGCGGAGCTGTATGTCTTTAATTCATTCGGTAATTTTAGTAAGGATGAAAAATATAATGAGGGCGAATACAATATCTTTACGCTCCCGGATTTCAGTGAATTCGACGGTATCATTGTAGAGATTACGAATGTTGCCAAGCGCAAGAATTCCAAGAAGATTATCGACATGATCAAGGCGTCGAATGTACCGGCAGTCTCGCTTCTTGAGAAGATTCCGGGTATGTACCATGCAGGTGTGGATAATTATTCGGCGATCAAAGAACTTGTGGAACATCTTGTCACGGTGCACGGATGCAGGAAGATCAATTACATTGGCGGTCCGCAGTATGTTACGGAGAACCATGACAGAATGCAGGCTTATATCGACGTATTGCAGAGACACGGAATCCTTGTGGAGCAGAATCGCATTCTGCATCGGGATTACGAGGTGATGACCGGTGCGTGGGCGTTCGATCAGTTCATGGAGCAGGGACAGAAGGTGGATGCATTTGTCTGTGCCAATGACAATATTGCAGTTGGTGTGTGTCACCGTGCGGAAGAACTCGGTTATCATGTGCCGAGCGATTTTCTGGTTACCGGTTTTGACGATTTTGACAAGGCATCTTATTTTAATCCGAGAATTACGACCGTATCGTATGTGCGGGAGAATATCGCATACGCTGCGATGGAACTGCTGAATCATGTCTGGAACGGAAAAAATGTGAAGGACAGCTGCTTTGCACCTTCGCACGCGGTCTATCAGGGAAGTTGCGGCTGTAAGGCAAAGCATCCGAAGAAGCGGAGCCAGTATGTGATCAACCACATCTTCAAGGAAGTGAGAGAATCCGATCTGCATGATGAGCTGATGGAGTTGAAACGAGGTCTGCTCGAGTGTGCGAGCTACGAGCAGATGGCGCAGTGCCTTGCCAAATGCCTTTCCGGACTCCGGTGTGAGGAGATGTATGTGTTCATGAACACAGATCTCGTTGAGGCGCAGCAGATTGATGCGATACAGGACAAGGTTGAGGCGGATATCACGGAAGGATATCCGGAAGATATGACGATGCTTTTTGCACACAAAAGCGGAGAATATTCGGGCGATATCAAGAAGAAAGCGGGCGAACTGCTCCCGGAATTATGGAGCAGGAAGACGGATGGATTCTATCTGTTTGTAGCAATTCATTTCAGAGACCGCGAGGTTGGTTACCTGGTTCTCGGCAATTGTGACTATATGATTGACAATCAGTTCGTGTTTGAGTCATTAAGTGCATTTTCAGAGGCTTTGGAATATCTGCACGGCAAGATTGTGTTAAGGCGTGCCAATAACAAATTGTCGAAGCTTTATATCTTAGATTCGCTAACCGGACTGTATAACCGTATGGCTTACAATGAACTCGCCGAGCCTCTTTTTGAAAAATGCAAAGCGAAACAGACGCCAATGACGATCATGTTCATCGATGCGGATCATCTGAAATACATCAACGATGAGTTCGGTCATGATATGGGAAATATTGAGATTAAGGCAATTGCTGATATGATTCGTGAGAGCTGTCCCGCAGACGGTGTGGCAATGCGCTACGGTGGGGACGAATTCGTTGTGATCTTCCCGGATTGTGATGAGAAGAAGGCAGGAGAGCTGTATGAAACAATGCAGAATACGTTGAAACGTATCGCAGCAGGATACAGCGTTGCTTTCCCAATCGAAGCGAGCATTGGTTATGCTGTCGTAACGGATTACGGGAAACCGTTCAATGAGTATATCAATGAGGCCGATGAGAAAATGTATGCGCACAAGAAGGCGCGTAAGGCGGAACGCCAGTAGATAAAATCCCCAGAGTTTCAGCTCTGGGGATTTTTGTCCGTTTTGGCGAGGTGGGGATGCTTTTTTCATCCATATATGGTAAGATAATTTCAAGTGATTTAAATTTGAGAAAGTGAGAACATAGTATGAGAAAGCGTATAATTTCAGTCATGCTGGCAGCGGTGCTTGCGTTGTCTCTCGGGGCGTGCGGCAAGAAGGATGCCAAGGAACAGGATGCGTACCGCCAGTACGGAATCAACTGTCTGGAGATCGGCAAATACGACGAGGCGATTCAGGCATTTCAGAATGCGTTGGATCAGTCGCTTGGCAAGGTCGGTGAGAAGGAGATTGACATCTGCTTCTATAAAGCAGAGGCACAGTCATTGAATGGTGCCACGAAGGATGCTTTGGATACATATAATGCAATCATTGATTATAATAAGGATGGACGGGCATACTATCTCAGGGGCAACCTCTATTTCGATATGGGGGATCAGGAGAAGGCTTTGGCGGACTATGAGAGCGCAGTCAAGGAGGATAAGAAGGACTACGAGCTGTACATAGGCATCTATGAGTCCATGAACCAGCATGGGCTGGGCGAGGATGGTCAGAAGTATCTGAACGCCGCGATGGAGATCAAGGGTGACAAGGCGAAGGATCTGTTGTACAAAGGACGTATCAGTTATCTGCTCGGCGATTACAAGACGGCAGAGGATGATTTGACCAAGGCAAAGGACGGCGGTCTGACGAAGGCTTCCTACTATCTTGCGCAGGTCTATAAGGCAAACGGAGCAGCAGATCAGGCAGATAAATGCGTGAAGGAGTATCTGGATTCCGGTAACGCGACTTCGTATGAACTCTATGATCTCGGTGCAGAAGAGATGGGAGAGGGCAATTATACCGATGCTTTGACGTATTTTAATGCGGCACTTGCGATGGAGAAGGCTCCGAATAAGCAGAACCTGATGAAGAGTGCGATTACAGCGTATGAGTATAGCGGTGATTTTGCCTCTGCAAAAAGTATGCTGGCAGATTATCTGGAACAGTTCCCATCCGATGAGGATGCCCAGAGAGAAAGTACATTTTTGGAGACGAGATAATGGCGGAAACCTATGAAAATGAACAAATCGAAGAGAAAGTAATTCTGGTCGGCATCAGTGAACAGGATGGAGACGACGCGGAGGATTCCCTTGCAGAACTTGCAGAACTGGTAAAGACTGCGGGAGCGGTCGTGGTCGGAACCTTGATCCAGAAGCGTGAGACCATCCATCCGGGAACGTATGTCGGAACCGGTAAGGTCGATGAAATCGCGCAGCTTCTAGTGGCAACCGGAGCGACCGGAATCGTGTGTGATGATGAATTATCTCCTGCACAGATGAAGAACCTTGAATCAATACTTGCAACAAAAGTTATGGATCGAACGCTCATTATCTTAGATATTTTTGCGGCGCGTGCGACAACCAGCGAGGGAAAGATACAGGTAGAACTGGCCCAGCTCAAGTACCGTCTGAGCCGTCTGAGCGGACTCGGCAAATCGATGTCCCGACTCGGTGGTGGAATCGGAACGAGAGGACCGGGAGAGAAGAAGTTAGAGATTGACCGCCGACTGATCAATGATCGTATCGCGCAGCTCAACCGTGAACTGAAGGAGGTGGTCAAGCACCGTGATATCACACGCGCCAAGCGTGAGAAGAATGATGTGCCGGTTGTTGCAATCGTCGGATACACGAATGCCGGTAAATCCACGCTGCTCAACCATCTGACCGATGCAGAGGTGTTGGAGGAGGATAAGCTTTTTGCAACGCTTGATCCGACTACGCGTATGCTGGAACTTGACGGACATCAGCAGGTACTTCTGACGGACACCGTCGGATTTATCCGCAAACTTCCGCATCATCTGATCGAAGCTTTCAAGAGTACCCTTGAGGAAGCAAAGTATGCGGATTACATCTTCCACGTTGTTGATGCGTCCAATCCACAGATGGATAAGCAGATGCACATCGTTTACGAGACACTGGATCGCCTGGGCGTCAAGAACAAGAAGATCGTAACACTTTTCAACAAGATGGATCAGCGAACCGAGGAAGAACCGCTTCAGGATTTCCGTGCGGATCACATTCTGATGATTTCCGCAGCACGAAACGAAGGACTCGATAAGATCAAGGATCTCTTGCAGGAAATGCTTCGTGAGGACAAAGTTTATATCGAGCGCGTGATTCCTTATGCGCAGGCGGGAATTATCCAGCTTGTTCGCGAGAAAGGAGAACTTGTTTCAGAAGAATATGTGCCGGAGGGAATTGCAATTAAAGCATATGTACCAATGGAAGTATATGGAAAGCTTCCAAATTAGGGTTTGCCGCGCTCAGATTTGATTCAAACGGACGATACCGGATTATATATAATCTACGAAAATTAGCAATAATTTTGT
>ERZ773115.3079-NODE-3079-length-11965-cov-18.571033_pt1 | contig 11965 bp, 9 predicted proteins | sample MGYA00511116_ERZ773115 | MGnify/ENA primary metagenome ERZ773115 (study PRJEB29015, sample SAMEA2737869) | human gut metagenome | biome: human gut; feature: human-associated habitat; material: faeces | place: China | collected 2012 ... | reverse complement strand
CCGGACTGATGAAGGTGACCGCATCCCAGATACGTCAGGATTTTAATAATTTCGGTGGTTTCGGTCAGCAGGGATATGGATATAATGTAGAATATCTGTACCGTGAGATCGGTAAGATATTAGGGCTGGATAAGCAGCATAATTTCGTTATTATCGGAGCCGGTAACCTGGGCAGAGCCCTGGGTAATTATTTGAACTTCGAGCGTCGTGGTTTTATTTTCAAGGGAATGTTCGATGCGAATCCGGAGCTTGTGGGGAAGGATGTCCGTGGTGTGAAGGTTATGCCCATGGAGCAGCTGGAATCTTTTATCCGGGAGAATGACATTGATATTGCAGTACTGACGATTCCCAAGACCAGCGCTGTAGAAGTGGCTGACAAGCTGGTGGCGAACGGGATCCGTGCCATCTGGAACTTTGCGCATGTGGATCTGAATGTTCCGGAGGGAATACAGGTAGAGAATGTACATCTGTCAGACAGTTTAATGAAACTTTCGTATAACATTAACCGTTACAGTTCAGATATAAAATAATGAGCCTCAGGGAAAAACAAGCGGCTGCGAAGCGGGATGAAGAGTGCGATAGCACGAATTCGTGAGCTTACGAGAGAGTAAGGCATAAAGGGAGTGATATTATGGGCAACGATAACGCAGGAGAAAATGCAAGGAACCGGCAGGAAGCCTTCAAAAGTGCACTTGTTGGGAAACATTTGCCCGTACTCACCCTGGATAATAAGTGGTACAAGCTGCTGAATAAGACCGGTTCTGTTCCGTTAAAAGAGACGGAGGATGCTCTGAATCAGCTGTTAAAAAGACAGGGAAAGCTGAATACGGAGTCGAAGGAAATCCGTAATCTGAAAAAGAAGCTGATGAAAGAGATCGTTTCCATGGTGAACGAAGCGGATCAGCAGGGTGAGAACAGCAAGCTGAACAGGCAGATCGAAGAACATAAGCGACTGATCGAAGAATGTAATGAGAAGCTGGATGCTTATGAAGATGAGCTGAAAGATCTCCCCCGGGAGATCGAAAGATTAAATCTTCAGCTTATGATGTTTACTATGGAGTGCTGCTATGATATTATGAAGGATAATGACAAACAGATCAATGAGACTGCAGAGTGGGTGGGCGCGATCCGCATTGAACTGAAAAAACGTCTGATCGAGAAACAGCAGATGGAACAGCAGAATCAGGAGATCTATAACTACATGCATGACATCTTTGGTGCAGAGGTGGTCAATCTGTTTGACATGAAATATAATCCGGAGCAAAAATAGTATGAAATATCTGGTAACTGCACAGGAAATGAAGCAATACGATAAGAATACCATAGAGTACCTCGGCATACCGGGGCCGGTTCTGATGGAGAGAGCGGCGCTGGCAGCGGAGGATTTTCTGAAAGAGCGCTTTGATGCCGTGAAAGAACGGACGAAAGTGCTCATTTTTGCTGGTATGGGGAACAATGGCGGCGATGGCCTGGCGTTAGCAAGACTTCTTGCGGCGGACGGATACGCAGTCGCGGTAAAATGCGTGGGAGATATGCAGAGAGCTACGAAGCAATGGAAATCGCAGTGGCAGACTTTGCAACATTTTCCGGTGAAGACAGACAGTAATATTGCGGTGGATGAATATAATGTAATTGTAGATGCCCTCTTCGGCGTGGGATTAAGCCGCCCTGTGGAGGGAAGCTATGCGGATGCCGTGGAAGAGATGAACATGGCAGAGGGATTTAAGCTGGCACTGGATGTGCCAAGCGGTATCTGCTCAGATACCGGCAGAGTGCTGGGTTGTGCATTTCTGGCGGATGCCACGGTCACTTTTGGTTTCTGTAAGAGAGGACTGGTACTGTATCCCGGTGCGGAATACGCCGGAGAAGTCCGGACTGCGAATGTGGGGATCGGACAGGAGAGCTTCTTAGGACAGGAACCAGAAATGTACACTTATGAGAAAGGCTCCGTACAGTTACTTAAGAGAAACGCTGCGGGGAACAAAGGAACCTTCGGCAAAGCACTGCTTGTTGCAGGAAGTAACGGCATGGCGGGTGCAGCCATTTTGGCAGCGAAAGCAGCCTATCGTACTGGAGCCGGCATGGTAAAGGTGATTACCGCGGAAGAGAACCGACAGATCATACAGCAGGGGATTCCGGAAGCATTGTACGGCTCCTGCAGACAGCTGGCGGAGAGTCTGGACTGGGCGGATGTCATCGCCATAGGTCCCGGCATCGGCAGAGAAGAACAGGCACTGCAATGTCTGAAGACCGTGGTGGAGAGAAGCAGGAAGCCGCTGGTGCTGGATGCAGATGCCCTGAACCTCCTGGCAGAGGAGAACGGCAGGATGCTGGCAGAAGAACTGCGCGCCCAGGGTGCGGAAGGCAGAGTGATCCTTCTGACACCTCATGTGGGGGAAATGTCAAGACTGCTAAAACGGACGACCGCAGAGTGCAAGGACGACCTCCCCACATGTGCGAAAATACTGGCCAAGCGATTTCATGCCGTAGCAGTTGCCAAGGATGCGAGGACTGTGGTATGTAAGGAACAGGGAGCCTGCTATCTGAATACCACGGGCAACAGCGGAATGGCTACGGCAGGCAGCGGAGATGTGCTGACCGGCGTGATCCTGGGATTGCTGGCGCAGGGAATGGATGCCTCGGAGGCTGCGACCTGTGGCGTATATCTGCACGGCATGGCAGGAGATCTGGCGGCCGGACTTCATACCGAATATGGTGTGATGGCGGGAGATATCGCCGAATGTCTGATGAAAAATTAAAATAAGAAAGCGTGAAAATATGACGAGAGAACTGCAGGAAAAATTAGAGTCCTATCAACGGGTATGGGCGGAAGTGGATCTGGATGCCATCTGGGAAAATATGGTCCATATGAAAGAAAATATTGCGGAGAACACGAAAATACTGGCAGTCATTAAGACGGACGGATATGGTCATGGTGGTGTCCCCATTGCGAAAATGTTAGAGCAGCTGGATTTCATGTTCGGCTATGCAGCAGCTACTTATGAAGAGGCACATGTACTCAGAGAAGCAGGCGTGAAGAAACCAATCCTGATCCTGGGATATACTTTTCCCTATTGCTACGAAGAACTGATCCGGGAGGAGATCCGTCCGGCAGTCTACCGCAGGGATACGGTGGAAGAGCTGGCCGCAGCAGCGGCAAAGGTCGGAAAGAAAGCAAAGGTTCATATCAAGGTAGATACCGGCATGGGCAGAATCGGCATCACGCCGGATGAGGAAGGACTGGAGTTCGTCAGATTCCTTATAGAGCATCCGGAGCTGGAGGTGGAGGGGATTTTTACCCATTTTGCCAAATCCGATGAAGAAGATAAGACTTCTGCAAACCATCAGCTGACACTTTTTCAGAATTTTATTGACAGAATACAGACAGAGCTGGGGCTTGCTATTCCCGTCAAACACTGCTCCAACAGTGCTGCAATCTTGGAAATGCCTCAGGCGAATATGGATATGGTCCGTGCGGGAATCACGACCTACGGTCTGTATCCTTCCGAAGAAGTAAGTAAAGACATTGTACCCCTGCGGGCCGCCATGTCTCTCTACAGCCATATTGTATACTGTAAGACGATTCATGCGGGACAGAGTGTCAGCTACGGTGGGCTGTTTACAGCACAGAAGGACACCAGAGTAGCCACGATCCCCGTGGGTTACGGAGACGGCTATCCCAGAAGCCTGTCGGGGAAAGGATATGTCCTGATCCATGGGAAGAAAGCACCGATCCTCGGAAGAGTCTGTATGGATCAGTTCATGGTGGATATTTCGGAGATCCCGGAAGCAATGGATGGCGACAAAGTAACGCTTCTCGGTACGGACGGCACAGAACGGATCACAGCGGAAGAACTTGGAGAACTTTCCGGCAGATTTAATTATGAATTTGTCTGTGATCTGGGGAAAAGAATTCCCAGGGTCTACATACAGCATGGTGAGATCACAGAAGTAAGAGACTATTTTGAAAATTTCTGACGGATCAAAGATGTTCGTATAACTCCGTAAGAATCGGCAATACTTATCCTAAATCGCTGATATAAGGAGTAGAAATGAGAAGAGGAGATGTCTATTACGCGGATCTGCGGCCGGTGATCGGCTCGGAACAGGGCGGTATCAGACCGGTGCTCATCATCCAGAATGATGTTGGCAACAAACACAGTCCTACCGTGATCTGCGCTGCGATCACCTCAAAGATGAATAAGGCGAAGCTGCCTACACACATTGAATTAAATGCCCGTCTCTATGATATGGATAAGGATTCGGTAGTGCTTCTGGAACAACTGCGCACCATTGACAAGAAGAGATTAAAGGATAAAGTATGTCATCTTGACGGTGACATTATGCGGAGAGTGAACCGGGCACTGAAGGTAAGCCTGGAACTGGATACATAGCCTGATACCCTGCGTATCCAGAGGAATATATAAAAGAATTAAAATACGAAAGGATGAAATGAACGATGGATATCAGTGGGCCTGTGGCCATATTTCTCTTTTTCCTGCTGCTATTGGTAGATATGTTTTTTTACGGATTTGATGCTGCCATTGACAACCTCAATGAAAAAGAGATCTTACATAAAGCAGAGGAAGAAAAGGATCGCCGGTCGGTGCGGCTTTCTGAGATGGTCAGCCGTCCGGGGATCTATATCAATACGGTACAGTTAGTCATTACGCTGATCAATATTCTAATGGGTGCCTTTTACCTGAATATCTGGCTGCAGACGATCGACGACGGCCTGCATGTGATCAATGTCGGCGGATTGTCGCTTCAGAATGTTCCCACGGGAGTGATCTCCGGGATTGCAACGGTATTGTCTTTTGTTGCCATGATTTATATTCTGCTGACCTTCGGAGTACTGATCCCGAGAAAAATGGCATCCAGGAAACCGGAAAAGTGGGCATATGCCTGCATCGATCCGATCTTTTGGATTACGAGACTCTTATCTCCCTTGACGGGGCTGGTAAATCTGACTGCAAAGGGAATATTATTCCTCTTTGGTGTCCGCAATAACACAGATGAAAATGATGTGACCGAGGAAGAAATCATCAACATGGTACAGGAAGGTCATGAGCAGGGTGTCATCCAGGCAAGTGAAGCAGAGATGATCTCAAATATTTTTGAATACGGGGACAAGGAAGCCCAGGACATCATGACACACCGCGGAAGTATCGTAGCTATCGACGGCGAGACAAAGTTAAAGGATGCCATTGCATCCATGCTGGGAGGTAAGAACAGCCGCTATCCGGTGTATGAAGAGAATATTGACCATATCATCGGTATCTTACATCTGAAGGATGCCATGAGGTTCCACATCAGCGATGACAAGCTGGATGTGCCCATTGCGAAGCTGGATGGGTTGCTCAGAGAGCCTTATTTTGTGCCTCAGACCAAAAATATTGATGAACTGTTCAAAGAGATGCAGTCCCAAAAACTTCAGATGGTCATTGTTGTAGACGAATACGGTCAGACCGACGGCTTGATCGCCATGGAGGACATCCTGGAGGAGATCGTCGGCAATATCATGGATGAATACGATGAAGACCAGGAATATATCAAGAACCGCGGTAAAGGCGAATATGTCATGGAAGGTAAGACACCGCTTAAGGAAGTGGAAGAGCTTTTAGACATTACCTTTGATGAGGAGGAATTCGAGACGTTAAACGGCTTTTTGATCTCCAGACTGGACAGAATCCCGGAGCCGGACGAGCAGTTTGATGTGGACTATAAGGGATATAATTTCAAGATCCTTTCCGTGGTCAAAAAAATGATCGGAAGTGTCCTCGTCAAAAAGCTTCCGGAGATAAAAACACAGGAGAATGCAGAAGACGGACAATCAGTGCTTGAAGAAAAACAAAAATAATGCTATGATAAAAAAAGCGTTATTGCGCAGGCGTTGCGCATACAAAGAGAAAGAAACTTTAAGTTCAAAGGAGTAACAAAGATGTCAGGACATTCAAAATTTGCTAATATTAAGCATAAAAAAGAGAAAAACGATGCAGCAAAGGGTAAGATTTTCACGATTATCGGACGTGAAATTGCAGTCGCTGTAAAAGAGGGCGGTCCCGATCCTGCTAACAACTTTAAACTGGCTACCGTTATCGCCAAAGCTAAGGCTAACAACATGCCAAATGATACTATCGATCGCGGTATTAAGAAGGCAGCCGGCGATGTAGGCAATGTGAACTACAAGTACGTGACTTACGAAGGTTACGGTCCCAACGGTATCGCCATCATCGTAGATGCACTTACCGACAATACCAACCGTACCGCTGCAAATGTCAGAAGCGCATTCACCAAGGGACAGGGTAACGTAGGTACTCCCGGATGCGTATCCTTTATGTTCGATAAAAAGGGCCAGATCATCGTGGACAAGGAAGAGTGTGATATGGAAGCGGATGATCTGATGATGACAGCACTGGATGCCGGTGCGGAAGACTTCTCCGAAGAGGAGGATAGCTTCGAGATCCTGACCGATCCCGATAGTTTCGAAGAGGTACGTAAAGCACTGGAGGATGCCGGAATTCCCATGATCAGTGCGGAAGTCACAATGATTCCTCAGAATTATGTAACTCTGACCGATGAGACTGCAGTGAAGAATTTACAGAGAACACTGGATCTGTTAGAAGACGATGATGACGTTCAGGCAGTTTATCACAACTGGGACGAATAATTCGAAAGGGTAGGGGTAGCAGCATGGAGAAACTTGCTATTGTAGTTCCTTGTTATAACGAAGAAGAGGTGCTGAAGATCGCTTCCGAAGCACTGAGGGGGGTACTGGATGATCTGATCCGCAAAGGGAAGATTGCGGAAGACAGTTTTATCCTGTTTGTTAATGATGGAAGTAAGGATCGCACATGGGAGCTGATCGAAGAAGAACATCAGGCGCATCCGGTACAGGTATGCGGCGTGAAGCTGGCAGGCAATGTGGGACATCAGTTCGCACTGACCGCCGGACTGATCACAGCAATGGATCTGTCCGATGTAACAGTTTCCATCGATGCGGATCTGCAGGATGATGTGGCCGTGATCGAAGAGATGATCGATAAGTTCCATAATGGCTGTGACATCGTATACGGTGTCCGCAAGGAACGCAAGACCGATACTTTCTTCAAACGTACCACCGCACAGGGCTTCTATAAGGTTATGGAGATGATGGGCGTTAAGACGGTTTACAATCATGCGGATTTCCGCCTGATGTCCAAGCGTGCGGTAGAACAGTTCTCCAAATATCAGGAGACGAACCTTTTCTTAAGAGGTATGATGCCTCTGATCGGATACCAGACCGACTGTGTCTACTATGACCGTAAGGAAAGAGTAGCCGGAGAGTCCAAGTATCCGCTGAAGAAAATGCTGGCACTGGCATTTAACGGAATCTCTTCTTTCAGTGTCAAGCCGATCAGCATGATTTTGGGAGCCGGCATGATCATTGTATTTTTAAGCATTCTGGCTGCAATCTATGCATTGATCTCTTATTGTACCGGACATGTGGTACCGGGCTGGACTTCCCTGATCCTATCCATCTGGTTCTTAGGCGGCATTCAGCTTATGGCCATCGGACTGGTAGGTCAGTATATCGGCAAGATCTACATTGAAGTAAAACATCGTCCCAGATATAACATCGAAAAGGTACTGAAATAATGAATTATAAAAAAGGCATTTTAAGTGTTGTATTGTGGTTCATTTATGCAATCATAGCGGGCACCGGACTGGTAGGCACGACAATGGTCATGCTGCCGGAGGGCGGTTCCCGCCCGATCGGCCTTGTTATCGCAGGCGTATGGCTTGCGGTGACAGGGCTGGTTGTTTTTCTGTTACATAGATTCCTGCAGGCAAAATGGACACAAAGCGCTGAAAACTCCGGACAGGTGAAGCTGATCATCGAAGGGGTGATTGCAGTAGCTCTGATCGCTGTGGGAATCGTACTTCGTGTAAGAGAAATTATGCTGTATGATATCTCCGGGGAGGGTGGTAACATCTGGTTTGACGCGGTAAAGGTCACAGAGACCACGCGGATCCCTCAGGTGGTGCATGGTGCAGTATATTTTTATTTACAGGTACTGCACGGTCTGCTGGTGTTTTTAGGAAATAAAATGACGGCGGCACTGGTACTGCAGCTGGTATTGCAGATTCTGACCGGAATCTTTTTATATTTTGCGGTACGGAAACTGACCGGTACGGTGGCTGCCTTGGTGGCTCTGGGATACTGGATGCTGTGTCCTGCTTTGTCGGGAACGGTGATTTTAGGCCCGGAACCGTTATATCAGTTGTTGTGGATGATCGGTCTGTGTGTATGCGTGGAAGCACTGGATAGTTTCAGACAACGGGGAAACACTCCCGGTATCCGTTCTGTGGGCGGATTTTTCTTAGGTGGCATTGCCATAGGAATTCTTGCTTACCTGGATGTGACGGGACTGCTTTTGCTGCTCGTAGTGTTTTCCGTGCTTTTTCTGGAGACAAAGCAGCAGGTAAAATGGATGCGCAGAATCGGTGCCGGAGTGTTAGGTCTGTTCGGTACTGCGGTGGCATTTTTCGCCTGCATTGCTTTGGATGCTGTGGGCAGTGGGAAGCAGATGGAGAATGTGCTTCTGGCATGGTGGAAAGTCTTTTCCCCCGGGAAATTCACATGGATTGGCATCTATGAACAGCCGCCCCTCTACACTTATGTACCTTATCAGGTGGTAGCAGCCATTATGGTTACGATCCTTGCAAGCGGTGTATTCAGTTACTGGTGCAGGCTAAAATGCGAAAGACAGTCCGTGTGGCTTGCACTGGTGCTAGTACTTGGAATCTTAAGTGGCTACGGAATGTTAAGTGAGGACATGCCGGGATTTACGCTTTTGTATCTGCTGCTGGCCATAGTTGCCGGTGCAGGGACACAGGCGATTCTGCCGTACGAAATGGAACGACTGCGGGATGCTGGCGGGATGCCGTCTGAGACTGCTCAAGCGGTTCCCGTAGGTGATAAAGTCAAGAAACGCAGATTGAACATACAGGATCTGGAGTATGAAGAGCTGCCGCAGGAGACCCCAAAAGTACAGTTTATCGATAATCCTCTGCCGGTACCGAAGAAACATGTTCCGAAGGTGCTGGATTATAAGCTTGGTGATGATGCCGGCGATTATGATTATCCGGTAGCGGATGATGACGATTTTGATCATTAAAATAATAAAAACAGGATATACTAAAAGACGATACGAAAGGTGGAATGCCTTTGTGTTGTCTTTTTGTTTTTATATTTCAAAAATCATAAATCATTGAAACAGGGAGGGAACAGACCGTGCAGAATCATAAAGCAACCGATCAGAACAGGAACGAAGCGCCGAAGACCGAAGCGGAAGAACACAGAGATGAAAGGATTGAAAAAACAGGGCAGCTGACATTGTCGGATGAAGCTTCCGGGAAAAAGATCCATCTGCTGACCATCATCGGTGAGATCGAGGGTCATGACAATCTCTCGGGTAATTCCAAGACTACAAAATACGAACATATTCTTCCACAGCTGGCAGCGATCGAAGACAGTGAGGAGATCGGAGGTGTTCTGGTGTTATTAAATACCATGGGTGGGGATGTGGAAGCGGGACTGGCTATTGCGGAGATGTTAGCCTCTTTAAGCAAGCCCACGGTATCCCTGGTGCTGGGTGGCAGTCATTCCATCGGTGTGCCCATTGCGGTGAGCTGTAAATATTCTTTCATTGTACCGACGGGGACTATGGTAATTCACCCGGTACGGATGAATGGCATGGTGATCGGGGTGCCCCAGACATTTGAATATTTTAAGCTGATCCAGGACAGAATCACGGGATTTGTGTGCAGACATTGCAAGATCAGCAGACAGAAGCTGGAAGATCTTATGATGGAGACCGGATTTCTCACCAAAGACGTGGGAAGCATTCTGGTGGGGAAAGAAGCGGTAAATACAGGTATTATCGATGAAGTAGGCGGCATCGACCGGGCGATCAGCAAACTCCGGGAGATGATCAGGTGCAATAGAAAAAAGGATGACAAGGCAGTGGAAAAATGATATACTTCTATTCATGGCTATTATGCTAACGTAAAAGATGTCTATGGATTGTTCCGTGCTACGCACTCTCACAAACCTGGCATCATTAACATTAAAGTTAGGGGTATGATGACATGGCATCTTCATCAGGCAAAAGAACATCATCTTCCGGCAGGACAAGAAAAAGTACGACGAGCAGCCGCAACAGGCAGGCGCAGAGATCTGCACAGGACAGTGAACTTTTTCACGAGATTGGTCTGATCGTCCTGTTTGTTGCGATGTTGATATTATTTTGTTGCAATTTTGGTATTATCGGTCCGGTTGGCAATGCTGTCAGCGGGGTCTTATTTGGCATTTTCGGATTCACTGCGTATATAGCGCCCATCGTAATATTTCTGGCAGTGGCTTTCTGGTTCGCAAATGAGGGGAACCCTACTGCAGTCCGAAAAGTGATCGCCGGTGCCGTATTGTTTTTAATGATCGGCGTGGTATGCGATCTGATTGCGAAGACTGCCGGCTCCATGGAACAGTACGATATCAAACTGTTATATACGAACTGCAGCACCGGTAAAAAGGGCGGCGGTATTCTGGCAGGCAGCATCTGTTATCTGCTATTACATTATCTGGAGACCGTAGGAACGGTGTTGGTAGTGCTTCTGTGTTCAGTGATCAGTCTGATCCTGGTAACGGAGCGATCCTTCTTAAACAGTATGCGTAACGGTGGCGACAGAATCCGTGAACTGTCCAGAGAGGACGCAGTGCGCAGACGGGAGAATGCCGAAATACGCAGGCAGGAACAGGAAGAGCGTACTTCCCATAGAGAGGAAGCCCGCCGGATCCGTGAAGAGGAGCGCCGGATCCGTGAGGAAGAGCGAAGACTCCGTGCTGAGGAGAAAGAGAACGAACAGATCCTGAATGCTGTTCCCCGCAGAGAGAAAAAGGTGACAGGAGTCATGATGGATACCTCCTTGAAAAAGCAGGATACACAGCCTGCCGGCAGACGGGATGATATCCATGAGATCGTATACGAAGAGGATGCACAGGAAGCTCCCGCGGTGGAAGAGACCCGGGTGACTTCCAGTGATTTTGATAAAATCAATGTGACAGATATACATCAGGTGACCATGCAGGAAGCGGCAGACGATGTTTCCTATGAAGATATTCCGGTAGAGGAAGTAAGCAGTGCGGCTACGTTTAAAAAGCCTTTTGAACGCAGAGAATCCTGGCAGGAGGAAGCAGCGCTTCTGACACCCCAGGCAGAAGCCATCCGTATCCATAAGGAAGACATTACGGAGCCTGATAAGACACCTGCAGAATCCGGGTGGACTGACCGGGGAATGCGGCCGGAACCGGAACCCTATGAGGTACCATCCGTTAGCCGCGTACGTCCGAAAATCTCGGCACCGGAGCCTCCTAAGGGGAATTCCCTTGCGGAAGACCAGATACATAAGGATATTGCGAAAGCGGCCAAGCAGCCGCCCGCAGAATACCGGATTCCTCCTTTCAGTCTGTTACAGAAGGGGAAGGCGGCTACGGGAGATTCTTCCAGAGAATTAAAAGAGACTGCCATGCGCTTACAACAGACACTGAACACTTTTGGTGTGAAGGTAACGATTACCGATATCAGTCAGGGACCCAGTGTTACTCGGTATGAATTACAACCGGAGCAGGGTGTGAAGGTATCCAAGATCGTAGGTCTGGCAGATGATATCAAATTGAATCTGGCCGCCACGGATATTCGTATCGAGGCACCGATCCCCGGCAAGGCTGCCATCGGTATCGAGGTCCCGAACAAAGAAAATATGACAGTGGCACTCCGTGATCTGTTAGAGAGTAAGGAATTCAGGGAATTCAATTCCAACATTGCATTTGCAGTAGGTAAGGATATTGCGGGCAAGACGGTAGTGGCAGATATTGCCAAGATGCCCCATATGCTGATCGCCGGAGCTACCGGTTCCGGTAAAT
>ERZ773115.3073-NODE-3073-length-11980-cov-3.206205_pt1 | contig 11980 bp, 9 predicted proteins | sample MGYA00511116_ERZ773115 | MGnify/ENA primary metagenome ERZ773115 (study PRJEB29015, sample SAMEA2737869) | human gut metagenome | biome: human gut; feature: human-associated habitat; material: faeces | place: China | collected 2012 ... | reverse complement strand
ATCATTGGCTCCCGGAGCGGTCTTGGCTTCGAGGAATACTTTCTTGATGTTTCTCAGGGTTTCCAAAGCTACTTTGTCTTTGGCTCTCATTGCGTTTTTAATGTCTTCGCTGACTCTTTCAAATAAATCCATATTGTTCTTTATTGTTTTACTGTTTACAATGTACTGTTTCCGGCTGAAGTCCGGAACGACAGTCGGTTTAGAAAGTGATTATGCCGTTGCCGCCGCTTTCCGCTTCCTGCGCTTCTTCGGTGGCGAGTATGCCGGCTTCTTCCGCCTTGACCTTGATTGCCGCCAGGGTACTCTTGTCGCGCTGGTAGGTAGGGGAGTTCTCCACCATGCTGATGATGTCGGCGTTGTCCAGGTCTTCGGGGTTGAAGATATAGATATGCCGGCGGCGCAGACGCTGATACTTGGTGTTGGCATCCTTTCCGTAGTAGGTTTCGCGGCGTGAGCGTCTTTGCTCTTCCTCTTCCTCCAGTTCGGCAAGGCGCTTCTGCTCTTCTGCGGTACGCTGGGTGATGCGGTCGTCCATCTCTTTCATGTGGATGTCCTGGATGCCGAAGCCGGTGGCAAGCAGGGTAATCTTGACTTTTTGCTCCAGTTTGTCGTCCACGGCCATACCGAACTTGGTTTCAAAGTCGCGGCTGAAGCGGTTCATGAACTCTTTCACTTCGTCCATTTCGCTCATCATCAATTTGTATTGCGAGCTGTACGAAATGTTGAGCAGCACTTTCTTGGAGTTGAAGATATCGTTGTTGTTGAGCAACGGAGAGTGCTGGGCATTCTGGATGGCCATGCTCACGCGGTTGTCTCCCTCGCCGTAGCCGGTACTCATGATGGCCACGCCGCCGTCTTTCAGCACGGTTTTCACATCGTTGAAGTCGAGGTTGACCTTTCCGTGCAGGGTAATGATTTCGGCAATGCTCTTGGCGGCTACCGAGAGGGTGTCGTCGGCTTTGTCGAAAGCATCGTCTACGGAGAGTTCGCTATATATTTCGCTCAGTTTTTCGTTGTTGATAACCAGCAGGGCATCTACATGCTTGCTGATTTCCTCCACGCCGTCCAGTGCTTGGTCTATCTTCTTGTCGCCCTCCCAGCGGAACGGGATAGTGACGATGCCGATAGTCAGGATGTCCATTTCTTTGGCGGTCTGTGCAATGATAGGCGCTGCACCTGTACCTGTGCCACCGCCCATTCCGGCAGTGATGAATACCATTTTAGTACCGTCGTTCAGCATGGCCTTGATGTCTTCGATGCTCTCTTCGGCTGCCTTGCGGGCACGGGCAGGACGGTTTCCGGCTCCCAGACCCTCTTTGCCAAGTTGCAGCTTCACAGGAACGGGGGAGTCTTTCAACGCCTGGTTGTCTGTGTTGCACAGCACGAACGTTACATCATGTATGCCTTCCCGGTACATGTGGTTTACGGCATTGCCGCCACCGCCACCCACACCGATAACTTTGATGATTTTCGGTGAATCGGTCGGAAAATCGAATTGTGCTATATCATCCATGATTATAGAGTTTTTAATTATTTCATATCATCGTCCGAGAATATCTCATTGGAGATTTTGTTGAAGGTCTTTTCAAACCAGCTGGGACCTTTCTTTTTCTTCTCCTTTTCTTTCTTCTCCCGCTCTTTGCGTTCTTTCTCCCTGCGCTCCTTTTCCTCTTTCTCGCGTTGCGCTTTGGCGGCACGGGCTGCGGCTTCCTGTTCTTTCAGGGCTTCGTCGTTACCGAACATGTCAGCGGGGGTGGACGCAGGGTTGCCGGCTGGTTGTGCCGGTTTCACCTCCTGCAGGCAGCAGTTTTCGTTGCCTGCGGCAAGAAGGCCGAGCAAGGTATTCTGCATACCATCCTTGGCCAGTACGTCACTGAATCCGTGAACGGTGTCATGCACGAAGCGCATCGTCTTTACTTTCTCTATTTTGCTTTGTTTGCGGAAAGCTTCCTCGATATTCTTCAGGTTTGCTCCGCCTCCGGTGAATACGACTCCGGAGAATAGCTTATCCTCATAACCGGAGAGCTGCAACTGGTTCCATACATTGGCAAGGATTTCTTCGGAGCGTGCTCCGATGATGTTGTTCAGCGTGGCCAGCTCAATGGCGCGTCCGTCTTCCAGTGCACATACGGCGGGTGTCTCGCTCTCTTCCTCTTCCTCGTAGAGGGCGTTGCCGTATTGCAGTTTCAGCTTTTCGGCATCCTGCTCTTCCATCTGCAGGGACGTGATGTCACGGGTAATGGTGTTGCCACCCAGCGGCAATACGCTCAGGTAGCGGAGAATATTGTTCTTGTAGACCGAAATGGTGGTGGTATCGGCGCCGAAGTCCACCAGTGCACAGCCCGAACGCATCTCGTTTTCCGTTAAAACGGCATTTGCCAATGCTATCGGAGCGATAAGCAGGTCGGCTATCTCCACCTTTGCCTGCTCGAAGCTGTGTTCCAGGTTCTTCTTGAGTGAGGCGCGTGCCACGATGTTGAGGAACTGTCCTGTGATGTGCTGGCCTGCCACGCCCACCGGGTCGGCTTGCAGGGTATTGTCTATCTTGTATTCTTGGGGGGCCACATCCAGTACACTCATGTCTGCCAACGGCACTTCAAGGTTCTCGTCACAGATGGAGTCTACCAGCTCTTGCGAGATGATGCCTTCTTCGTCCAGTGTACGACTCACCGCGTTTTTTACTGTGCGCAATGACTGTCCGCCGATGCCTACATATACTTTGGCAATGGAGTTGTTGAGCTGGTTTTCCAGCTTGTTGGTGATGGAAGTCAATGCCTGTGCTGTCTTGTCGATGTTGTAGATGACCCCCTTGTGGATAAACGAGGACGCATCTTCGCGTGCATAGGCCAACACCTGAATGCTTCCGTCACTGTTCTTCTTTCCTGCGATACCGGAAATCTTGGAAGAACTCAACTCAATAGCGGCGATGAAATCTGTTGTTGCCATAACTGTTTTATTTACTATTTTACTATTTACTGTCTACTATTTGCTGCGCGGTAACTATTCTCTTTTCGTGCAGATAATCTGGTTACCAAACTCAACACTGATACGGGAATATTTGTTCCAGCCTACCTTGTTCAATCCTTTTTCGTAGAATACCTTTACCCGTTTCAGCTTCCGTTCGAAGTCGTCCAGCTTACCGAGGTAGATGACATGGTCGCCTACGCGCGGTACCAGCTCTATGTTTTTGTCGGGCAATACATGAATCTGCTCGATTTGCGCGTTCCAGAACGAATTCTTTTGCAAAAATACACCAAACTTATATAAATCCCTCATGGCAAACGACTTTTCTACGTTTCCGGTCACAATGGCACGGTGCGCAACGCACTTTGCATCGGGCGGCATTACCGTGCCCTTATTGTCCAGATAGTAGTTCTCGCCGTTGGCGCTCATTATCCTCAGGATAGGGATGCGCTGGGTTACTTCGATACAGAGTTTGCCGCTCGGCGTCTTGTAACATTCCACTTCGTCGATGAGCGGATGCTTGGAGAGCGCCTGCTCCAACGTTTTGGTGCGGATACGGTCCAAGTGCTTGCCTATGGGACTGACGCCTTTCTTTTCCAGCATGGCGGCTACTTCCTTTTTCGTGATGAAGCCGGCATATACCGTGTCTTTGATAACCAGCTCCACATCACGGCACACTTGACCCGCCGGCTTCCGGTTGAAAGCGGTAACGGCCACTATCAGGTAGGCAAGGACGAGCAACAGGACGATAGAAAGTAGAATCCTTTTAATCATAGGCTTATTTGCTGTTTACTGTTTTACGGTTTACGCTTTGCTGCGCTGTTCGAGCAGCCGGGCTATGGAAGGTACATAGTTGTCCAGGTCTCCGGCTCCCAGCACTATCAGCACTTCAACCGGTTTCTTCGAGAGCAGGTCGGGAATGTCTTCCTTCCTGCATATGCACTTTTCGATGCCCGGGCGCAGGTTGTCGTATATGAGTTGGCTGCTGACACCGGGAATGGGTTGTTCGCGGGCAGGGTATATCTCTGTCAGAATCACTTCGTCCAGTAGCGAGAGGCTGTCTGCAAAGTCTTTGTAGAAGTCTCTGGTACGGGTATAGAGATGGGGTTGGAAGATAGCCGTTATCTTCTTGTCCCGGTAAAGTTCGCGGATAGACTTCACGCTTTGCGCGATTTCGGCGGGATGATGGGCGTAGTCGCTGAGGAATACGAGTCTGTCCGTCTTTATCTTGAAGTCGAAACGGCGGTCTACGCCGCGGAAACTGGCCATCCCCTGTCTGATTTCCTCATCGGTGACCCCGTTCAGGTGTGCAAGCGCCATGGCTGCCACGCCGTTCTCTATGTTGATGCCGATAGGTACACCGAGCCGGATATCGTTGATGCGGGTGTCCGGAGCAATGAAGTCGATGACGATTTCACCGTTTCCGATGCGGATATTCTCGGCATGGAAGTCTCCTTCGTCGCGGGAGTAGGTATAAGTTCTTACGCCCGGCTGTACATCCGGCTGCAAGGCAAGCCCCTTCCGGATAATCAGTGCCCCTCCCGGTTGGATAAGGGTGGTATAGTGGCGGAAGCTTTCAAGATAAGCCTCGCGCGTACCGTATATGTCCAAATGGTCGGGGTCGGTAGAGGTGATAACGCTCATATAGGGAGAAAGCCAGTGGAACGAACGGTCGAACTCGTCGGCTTCGATTACGGTGTACGGACTGGCCGGAGATAAGAGCAGGTTTGTTCCGTAGTTCTTGGAGATGCCTCCGAGAAAAGCCGTGCAGCCCACATGCGACTGGTGGAAGAGATGCGCCGCCATTGTACTTGTGGTGGTCTTGCCATGCGTACCGGCAACGCAGAGTCCTTTGCTGCTGCGGGTAATCGTGCCCAATACCTGGGAACGTTTATGTATCTCGAAACCATTCTCCCGGAAATAGGCCAGTTCGGCATGCTCCTGAGGAATGGCAGGGGTGTACACCACCAGTGTGCTTTCCTTGTCCTTGCAATTTTCAGGGATGAGACCGGTGTTTTCCTCATAATGTATTTGTGCACCTTCTGCAATGAGATGCCCGGTCAGTTCGCTTGGCGTACGGTCATATCCCGCCACGAACTTGCCTTTGGATAGAAAATAGCGTATCAGTGCGCTCATGCCGATGCCGCCGGCACCGACGAAATAAACGGATTTTATGGTTTCTATATTCATGTACTTGTCATTTAATAAGTTTCAGCACCTCTTTGGCGATGACGGTTGCCGAGTCGGGCAATGCCAATCGGGCGATGTTGTTGCTCAATTCTTTCAGTTTATCACTGTCTTTTACCGTATCCAGTGCTGCGGGCAGGAGTTTCTCTTCGGCTTCCGCGTCCTTTACGTAGATGGCGGCGTCTTTATCGACGAGCGCCAGTGCGTTCTTGGTCTGGTGGTCTTCTGCCACATTGGGCGAGGGGACAAGGATTACAGGCTTGTGAAGCAGGCAGAATTCCGAAATGGAGCCGGCGCCGGCACGGGAGATTACCAAATCGGCAGCCGCATAGGCCTTCGCCATGTCTTTGATGAAATCCGTCACATACAGGTTGGGTATGGCATTGATATGCGGGTGGTGTACGGCTTCACCGGTTGCCGCGGTGATGGCGTCCCTTACCTGGTCGATGTATATTTTGCCGGTCTGCCAGATGAACTGTATGTCGGGGTTCTGCCGGATGACGTCAAGGCCGGTGGTCAGGGTGCGGTTAATGGTGCGTGCCCCGAGGCTGCCGCCCAGTATCAGGATGGTCTTTTTGGACGGGTTCAGGCTGAAGTAGCTTACGGCTTCTTCGTGCGCAACGGCATGTCCGAGCAAGTTCTGGCGGACGGGGTTGCCGGTCATGATAATCTTCTCTGCAGGGAAGAACTTTTCCATGCCTTCGTAGGCAACGCATATCTTGCAGGCTTTCTTGGCAAGCAGCTTGTTGGTGACACCTGCATAGGAGTTCTGCTCTTGTATCAGGGTAGGTACTCCCATCATTCCCGCCGTTTTCAGGGTAGGGCCGCTGGCATAGCCGCCCACGCCTACTGCCACCTGCGGACGGAATTGCTTGATGATGCTGCGCGCTTTCCATTGGCTGCGTGCCAGTTTCACCAATACGGCAAAGTTCTTCCACAAGTGCCTGCGGTCGAAGCCCGCCACGGGCAGGCCGATAATCTTGTAGCCGGCATCGGGTACACGCTGCATTTCCATGCGTCCTTCTGCACCTACGAACAGGATTTCCGCATCAGGACGCAATTCCTTAATTGCGTTGGCAATGGATACGGCCGGGAAAATGTGTCCGCCCGTGCCGCCACCGCTGATGATAATGCGCGGCTTGTTGTTCTTTGTTTCCATATCTGAGTTTATCTACTTGCTACTACTGATAATTAATCTTATTCAAATTCGGCATCGCTGTTCAGCATCTTGGCTGTCGGCTCGGCAGCGCTTTGCGCTTCGCTGTAAGTGCTTTCGTTCCCGTTGCCGGTTTCCACCTGCATGGTAATTTGGGCATCGTGCGCTCTCTGTTCTTTCAGCTTGGCGGTGTACCGGCTCACACTCAGTATCATGCCGATATAGGCGCAGTTTATCAACGTCGAAGTACCTCCTTTGCTGATAAGCGGCAGCGGTTGCCCGGTTACGGGAGCCAGTCCCACGGCCACCATCATGTTGAAGATGGCCTGCGACACCAGCAGCAGGGCTATGCTGATGATGAGGAAGGCGGGGAAGGTACGGTCGCATTTCTTTGCGATACGTCCTACACGTATCAACAGACAGATGTAGAGGAATACGACTATGACTCCTCCTACCAGTCCGAGTTCCTCGATGATAATGGCAAAGATGAAGTCGGAGAATGCCTGGCTCAGGAAGTCACGCTGTACGGAGTTGCCCGGTCCCTTGCCGATGACATTGCTGGTGGCGACGGCGATACGTGCGTGGGCTATCTGGGCGTCTTTGTCTATATCGAATTTTGCGGCAGGCACTACCTCGTCACTCGTAAACTTCTCGATACGGGCACGCCACGTGTCGAACCGGTGCAGGAAAGGTATGTCGCTGTTCTTGGTCATCAGCAGGAAAGTTACGGCAACAATGCCTACCGATGCCAGGCTGCCGGTCAGCATCAACAGTCGTTTTGCAGAGACACGCCCTATGAACATCATCAGAAAGACTACCCCGAACAGCAATGCCGCCGTGGACAAGTTCTCCGGAGCAATGAGCAGGCAGATAACTCCGGTTATTATCATAATCCGCTTGAAAGCCTTCGGGTTGGCGCCGTCCTCATCCTGCCCTTTGGACAGGATGAAAGCCGTGACTATGATAACCGCCATTTTGGCTATCTCCGAGGGCTGGAACTGTATGCCCATGAACGTCATCCAGCGCGCCGCCCCGTTGATACGTTCCATCATCATGACCAGTATCAGCAGTATTGCGGAAGCCGGCAACAGGAAGACAGGGAATACCTGAAACCATTTGTAGGGGATGTTGTGCATGAGGACCACAATCACAGCGCCTACCATCAGGATAATGCTGTGCTGGGTGATGGGCCCCCAATGGTCGCCGCTCTTATAGGTAAGCGTACTGGCAGCACTGAACACCTCTGTAATGGAGATGAGGCAGAGGAAGAGGAAAATAATCCAGATTACTTTGTCTCCTTTGAATATGCTTTTTAATAAATCCATTTATAACTCTCTTACGTATTTCTTGAATTGGTCGCCCCGGTCTTCATAGCTCTTGAAGAGGTCGAAGGAAGCGCAACAGGGACTCAATAATACTGTTTCGCCTTTCCGGGCTAATTTGAAAGCGGCGTCTACCGCGTCTTTCATGCCGGTCTGCACATCGGCCACCGGCAGACCGAGGCGGTCGAAGAAGCCGTGCAGCTTTTCATTGTGCAGTCCCAGGTAGACCAGTGCGGAGCATTTGCTACGTACCAAATCCTCTATTTCGGTATAGTCATTCCCCTTGTCTTTGCCGCCGAGGATAAGCACGGTTTTGGTTGTCATGCTTTGCAGGGCGTACCAGCAGGAATTGACATTGGTTGCCTTGGAATCGTTGATGAATTGGACGCCGCGTACGGTCGCTACCTTTTCCAGACGGTGTTCTACACCTTTGAAGTCGGACAAGGCTTTGCGGATATCTTCTTTGCGGATACCTGCAAGGTTGGCGGAAATGCCGGCAGCCAATGAGTTATACAGGTTGTGGGTTCCTCGCAGGGCAAGTTCTTCCTGCTCCATATTGAAAGCAATCGGTTCGTTGATTTCCACTTCACCGTCTTCCACATAAGCGATGGCGCCGTCTTCCTTTACGGCGGCAAAAGGATAGGGATGGGCTTTTAAGCCGTGCTTTTCCAGCTCTCTGCGGATGATGGGGTCGTCGTTCCAGTAGATGAAAGCATCTTCCGGAGTCTGGTTTTGCGTGATGCGGAATTTGGCATCCACATATTTCTGCATGCAGTGATCGTATCTGTCCAGATGGTCAGGGGTAATGTTCATCAGAACGGCGATATTGGCGCGGAACTTATACATATTGTCCAGTTGGAAGGAGCTGAGTTCGATAACATAATAGTCGTGCTTCTCCATGGCCACCTGCAAGGCAAGGCTGTTGCCGATGTTGCCTGCCAGCCCTACATTCAGTCCCGCACTCTTGAAGATGTGGTAAATGAGCGAGGTGGTGGTAGTCTTGCCGTTAGAACCGGTGATGCAAATCATTTTGGCGTTTGTATAACGTCCGGCGAACTCTATCTCGGAGATGATGGAGATGCCTTTTTCTTTCAATTTCAGAATCAGCGGAGCGTCGTTGGGGATGCCGGGACTTTTTACCACTTCATCGGCATTCAGTATCAGCTCTTCCGTGTGCTGTCCTTCCTCCCAGGCAATGCCATGCTCGTTCAGCAGTTCCTTGTATTTGTCTTTAATGGCAGACATGTCGGATACGAACGTGTCGAAACCTTTCACCTTGGCAAGTACGGCAGCTCCCGCGCCGCTTTCGCCTGCTCCTAAAACTACAATTCTACTCATATACTATTATAATTAAGAATGGAGAATGATGAATGAAGAATCCGGCTGCATATTGTGATGCGCTGTATCGGTAACTCTTCATTTTTCATTCATAATTCTTCATTGGGTTGTTATCTTATCTTTAACGTTATAATTGTTATTGCTGCCAGTACAATGGTTACGATCCAGAAGCGGACGGTAATCTTCGATTCATGGAACAATTGTGCCGGTTGGGTAAATACCACTTTGCAGCCGGGCTCTATCAGATTCATGCCGGTGCGGAAGTGGTCGTGTATCGGCGTCCGTTTGAAGAGACGCTGTTTAACCCCTTTCCGTTTGCCGGCTTTGTAGTAGACCCGTTGCAGAATTACCGACAGGTTCTCTACAAGGAATATGCCGCATAGGATAGGTATCAGCAGCTCTTTATGGATGATAATGGCGTATACGGCAATGATACCGCCGATGGTCAGACTGCCTGTATCGCCCATGAATACTTGTGCCGGGTAGGCGTTGTACCAGAGGAAGCCGATAAGTGCACCGATGAAAGCGCAGATAAAGATTACCAGCTCTTCCGAACCCGGTATGTACATAATGTTCAGGTAACCGGCATATTCGATATGGCTGGATACGTATGCCAGTATGCCCAGTGTCAGACCGATAATGGCGGAGTTGCCCGCTGCCATGCCGTCCATGCCGTCATTCAGGTTGGCGCCGTTGGAAACGGCGGTTACTACGAATATGGTGACGAGCACAAACAGTATCCAGCCCGCCGTTTGTGCGTGTTCTCCCATGAAAGACACGAGGTCGGCATAGTCAAGGTTGTTGCTCTTGAAGAAAGGGATGGTAGTCTGTGTAGCCTTGATTTCTTTGGCGGCATGTACTACCTCGATGCCTTGTCCCGGTTTCTCTACCTCGATGTTTTCACGGATAACGACCTGCGGACTGAGATACAGGGTAAGCCCTACAATGAGTCCCAAGCCTACCTGGCCGATAATCTTGAACTTACCGTGCAGGCCTTCCTTGTCTTTCTTGAATATCTTGATGTAATCGTCGGCAAATCCTAATGAACCTAACCACACAGTGGTGATAAGCATCAGAATCATATAGATATTATTCAGCTTGCCCAGCAACAGGCAGGGAATCAGAATGGCAAAGATAATGATAACTCCGCCCATGCTCGGTACGCCCACCTTGTTTACGCCGAACGGGTCGATGTTGGCATCCCGTTGCGTCTCGGTAATCTGTTTGCGTTTCAGCAGGTCGATGAACTTGTCACCCCAGATGCTCGAAATGAGCAATGCCAGGATGATAGCCATCAATGCCCTGAAAGATGTATAGCCGAACATACCCGCACCGGGGAAGTCGTATTTATCTAACCATTGGAATAAGTAGTATAACATAATTTCTTACTTTATCACTTTAAAACATTATCGCCTTTAGTTCTTCTTTGTCATCGAAATGATGCTTCACTCCTTTTATCTCCTGATAATTTTCATGTCCTTTGCCGGCTACGAGAATGACATCTCCCGGTTGCGCCAGCATGCAGGCGGTCTTTATGGCTTCTTTTCTATCGGCGATACTGATTGTCTTCTGCAAATCGTCCTTATCCAACCCTGCCAGCATATCGTTGATGATGTCTTGCGGCTCTTCAAAGCGGGGATTGTCGGAAGTGATGATGACACGGTCGCTCAAACGGGCGGACTCTTTAGCCATGATAGGACGTTTCCCTTTATCACGGTTGCCGCCTGCGCCGACTACGGTAATCACTTTGCCTTTGCCTTCCAGTACGCCGTGGATGGCATTCAGCACATTCACCAACGCATCCGGAGTATGGGCATAATCCACAATGGCGGTAATGCCCTTCGGAGAGCGGATAGAGTCGAATCTGCCTGCTACAGGGTGCAAAGTGCTGAGGGCAACGAGCACATCTTCTTCTTTCTTTCCCAACAGTACGGCTGCGCCGAATACGGCAAGAAGGTTGGAAGCATTGAACTTGCCGATAAAGCGTACGGCCAGCTCATGGTTGTTGAAGTCGAGTAGCATGCCTTCAAAATGAGACTCCAATACTTTTCCCTTGAAATCGCTGAGGCTTCTCAATGAATACGTATATACGCGCGAACGTGTGTTCTGGGTCATGACCAGCCCGTTCTTGTCGTCCAGATTGGTCAGGCTGAACGCGTTCTTAGGCATGTCGTCGAAGAACTTCTTTTTTGCTTTGAGGTAGTTTTCGACAGTCTTGTGATAATCCAGGTGGTCGCGCGTAAGATTGGTGAAGATGCCGCCGGCAAACTTCAAACCGCTGATACGCTGTTGTGCGATAGAGTGGGAGCTGACTTCCATGAAAGCGTATTTGCATCCTTCGTCCGCCATACGTCCCAACAAACGGTTCAACGTAATCGGGTCGGGCGTGGTATGCTCTGTCGGGAGCGGTTCATCGTCGATATAATTGCAAACGGTAGAAATCAATCCTACCTTATATCCGAAATAACGGAATGTATTATATAATAAGGTGGCGATTGTTGTTTTTCCGTTCGTTCCGGTAACGCCAACCAGTTCCATCTTGGAAGTGGGGTCGCCGTAGAAAGTAGTAGCAATCTTTCCTACCGCATCTTCACTGTCTTTGACTTGTATATAAGTGATCCCCGCAACAGGTTCTTCCGGCATATCCTCGCAGAGGATAGCAGTCGCTCCTTTCGCTATGGCAGCAGGTATGTAGGCGTGGCCGTCGGCTTGTGTGCCGCGCATTGCCATGAACAGTTGACCGGCTTCCACTAGACGGGAATCAATATTGACTCCGGTGATTTCTATGTCTGAATCTCCGGCTACCTCTACCGGTTGGATCGCTTTCAGTAACTCCTTTAATAACATCACTCTATTTAATTTTTAATCTTTAATTTTTACTTTAGCGTCAGCGTCACCGTTTGTCCCTTCTTTACGATGGTTCCATTGGCTATCGACTGGCTTTTCACTTTGCCTACCCCGACCAGATTGACTTTCAATCCTTTGCTTTCCAACAGATAAACTGCATCTTTCG
>ERZ773115.3070-NODE-3070-length-11991-cov-2.534601_pt1 | contig 11991 bp, 12 predicted proteins | sample MGYA00511116_ERZ773115 | MGnify/ENA primary metagenome ERZ773115 (study PRJEB29015, sample SAMEA2737869) | human gut metagenome | biome: human gut; feature: human-associated habitat; material: faeces | place: China | collected 2012 ... | reverse complement strand
CATGTTGCCATAGTGTCTGCCTCCTTTTATAAAGTAATATTTCAGACTCTTGCTTATTCCTGTGTCATTTCAAACCATACAGCTTCCTGCTGCGGCAGGTTCAACAGGGATTCCCCACCGATGTGCATTACACTGACGCCGCCGTAATCATCGGGCATCATAGCCAGCGTTTCGCGCTGTGTACGCCCTGAATCCATACGGAACAACGAAACGGAGCAGATCCAGCCGCGGTCATCCATACCAAGGTAGGAGATGCTGCTGTCCCATGTGGCCGGAACCCTCTGGCCGTTGGCGTATTCGCCGGTATAGAAGTTCGGCTGATCCTCGCAGATTTCAAACCAAGTGCCGGTATCCTCACTCACAAAGGAGCCGATCATGCTCGGAATGCTCAGCGGGGCGGTGTTCCAGACAGCCTCCATCAGGTTGAATTTTTCGTTATCGCGGGAAACGCCGTACACGGTCGTGTACTCGGCTCCGTACTCTGCATCGTAGGCCGTGCCGGTCTCAAACCGGACAATGCCGTTGATACCGAAGAGCGGACCGCCGTTGACCATGGTGCCGCACTGTGCACCGCTGATGACATCAATGTATTCGACATTGCCGTTCTCGGTCAGAAGGAAAACATAGGGGGCGTAGTCCTGCCCGATGCTGGTCATCAGCATCTTTATATAGTTGCCGTAGCAGCCGCTGACCGCGAACTCGGTCTTGTCGCCCAACTCGTACCATTCCTTCATGTCTTGGTAGGTCATAGCGCCGTCAGGGGTAACATAGTCGGTCAGGGCGCGTACCGTCACCTCGCCTGTGGCAGTCACATCGCAGGTAAACCATTCATCCTGCCCGTGCAGGATCTGGCCGCTGGCCTGCCGCTTGTCGGGGTAAACATCTATGTCCGTCCACATCATGCCGGCCCCGGCAAGGGTGTACATCGGCACGGTGACGATAAGACCGCCTGTGTAGTAGGGGTAGACGGCAAAGTAGGTAAACACATTGCTCAGCTCGTTCAGGCTCTGTGCGCGCATCTTGCAAAGCTCGGATGCGTAGGTGGGGTCGGCGCCGCCGTAGTAGGTATCGAAGTGCTGTGCCACGGCGCGCTGCAGTGCTTTTAAGGTCAGGTCGTTGTCGGTGTAGCCAAGGTACTCGAGCATTTCGGTGTTGGAAAGCTCCTTGCCGGTTTCAAAGTTGTAATGGTAGGCGCCCACATCGCGGTTGTACATTGTGTCAACGCTTGTGATCTGCAGGCTCAATACCGGGCCGGTCCAGGTGCTTATCCAGATGATGTAGTTTGTGTCGATAAAATCATTGCGGGAGCGGGCGTCTTCGGCGCGCTCTACCAGATAGCCGAAGCGGTAGCCGATCATCTCGTTGATGTTTTTTGCGCCCTCGGTGTCATCATCGATCTGCGGAACCTCGTAAAAATAGGTGTCCTTGTTGCCGTTGGGGTCGGTGTAGCTGAATTCCACATCATACAGAGTAGCGATGCGGGAATCATCAAACCTGCGGGATGACTGCGGCTTTTGCGGGGCCTCCTCCGTAGCTTCAACATTTTTAACGGAGGTCTCGCTCACTGCGCTTGCGGCCGGTTCGGTCGGTTCGGGCTGTTTGCTGTCCTGTGCGCAGCCTGCCGCAGACAGCAGCATCGCCGCCGCCAATAGTACGGCACAGCGTTTTTTCATGGTTGGTTCACCCGCCTTTCGGTTGAGAGTGCAGCAAGCTGCCTGTGCTTAGCCAAAGGTGACGCTGTTCAGAATGGTGTCGCCCTCGGTGCCGGGGTCAATGTCCACGCCGGAAATCTTGATGGCCAGCCAGCCGCCGGTGGGCATCTCGCCGTAGTATTCCGTCCACCACATGCCCACGTTTTTGTAGGTGCGTCCGGCCATCTCCACGCCGCCGATGGTGCGCGGGGTAAGCTCCTCCACATTTTCAAAGTCGTCGTAATAGTAGTTGATCTTATCCAGACCGCTTTTCAGTTCAAAGGTTATGCGCGGGTCACCGGAGAAGATATGGCTGGGGTCATCGGTCGGGAACAGCTTGATATCCGCGAAACGGGGCGAAACGGACTTGTACCAGCCCTGGTCGGGGCAGGTCACGTTGAGCACCAGCGTAAAGTCCGAACCAAACGCCTCCAAAGTCTGGGTGTTCAGACCTGCGGCCGATGGGTAATCGGGATTTTCTGCAGGAGCGGAAGCAGGGGCCGGTTCGGCGGTAGCTTCCGGCTCCGACGCTGCAGCGGGCTCCGATGCAGGTTCGGATGCAGGTTCGGATGCCGCGTCGGTCTTGGGTTCTGCCGGGGTCTCCGTCTGGGGTTCAACGGCGGGTTCGGCGGCCTGCGCTTTCAGGTCGGATAAACCGGAATCGACCTCTTTGGTTACATCCCCCTTGGAGCAACCGGCCAAAGCCATAAGCATCATGGCTGCCAATGCGGCAGCGAGCGTTCGTTGTACTTTTTTCATAGCTGTCCTCCTTTTGGTCATAAAGTGTCCATCATAGCGCTCAGATAGGCAGGCGAGACGGAAGCGTAGACGAAATCATCGACAATGTGATCCTTTTTTGCCAGACACACGGCGGTGGCCAACTCGGGATATTCGGCCTCATCCACAAGCAGTACCGTTTTGCAGTGCGGGCAGACATCCCGCAGGTCGTTTGCCAGCAGCAGTCTGTCCTGCAGGGTGCGCGGCGGATGCGGGCAGACCTCCAGCAGCAGTACATCCGCCCGGCAGGAACGGCATAGCTTTACAATATCCTTTGTCTTAGGGCCAGCGTTTTGTACCTGAAAATCCGGTCTGCCGTGTTTCAGTGCCATTGTCAATGCGCTCGTCATCACAGAGTATTGGGCGTCCAAAACGATCCTTCGCACGGCGCAGCCCTCCTTCCCTGCAAAGAATACTATTTGTCAATTTCATCATACAGGATCGGAAGAATTTTTGCCCCCACCATTTGGATAGTTTTTTTGAACTTTTTTCTGCCTTTTTCAACACTATTGCAAAATCAGGCGGATTGCGTCATAATAATAGTGTGAAAAGACAGCACGATACCCTTTTTGGGAAAGGACAGGCGCTATGACAAAGGTACGGCTTGGCAATCTGTGTTTAGCCGCTGCGGTTGCAGGGGTGATTCTCTGTGCTGTCCTGATGCGGGCATTTTATATGCCGTATTCCGGCTTTTGGCGCACAGTGCTGTATAATATTCTGATCTTTTCATGGGCGGTATCGGTCTGGTGGCGTATCCTGCATGCACAGACCCGCCGCTGCCTGCTGGGCGCTGCCGCCCTGATGCTGTTTTGGCTGGATATCCGCCTGATCCGCTATGACTTTGCCCAGACACCGGAGATGCTGCGGCGATTGTGGTATGCGTACTATATCCCGATGCTGCTGATCCCGACCCTTGCACTTTATACGCTTTTCTTTTTGGATCGGGGGCAGTCCGGTCCGCTGTACAAATATCGGCATCTGATCTTTGTGTTCCCGGTGGTGCTGTTCAGTCTGGTGCTGACAAACGATTGCCATCAGCTTGCGTTTGCGTTCCCACCCGGGCAGGAGGTACTGGGCAGCCCCGATTACACCTATCGGTTCGTATATTACCTCTGTCTGCTGTGGATATTTTCCTGTGCCGTGTTCACGGTGGTGTACCTCGTGCGGCGCTGCCGTATTCCGCATACAAAGCGCATCCTCTGGCTACCGCTTGTGCCGATTTTTTTGGCCACCCTCTATGCTTTACTGTACAAGCATATTTTGAATGTGCCGTGGATGCATGCGCTTGCCGGTGATATGACCGTGGTGCAATGCCTGACCTTTACAGCGACCTTTGAGGCGTGCATCCAGTGCGGGCTTATCCAATCCAACATGGGGTATGCCACGCTGTTTGAGGTATCTATGGCCAAGGGTCTGATCACAGACCGGGCGTTTGTGCCTGTACAATGCTCGATGCAGGCAGCGCCGCTCCGCGAGGAGCAGCTGCGCCAAGCGCTCACCGGCAGTGTCCAGCTGGACGCCACGACCCAGCTTCACGGCCACCCGATCCGGAGGGGGTATGTTTTCTGGCAGGAGGACATCACCGAATTGGTGGCTCTGCTTGAGGAGCTGCGCCTCACACAGGAGGAATTACATGACATCGGGGACATCATACAGGCGGAAACAGCCCAGAAGGCACAGTGGCTGCAGCTGAGCGAGCAGAACCGGCTGTATGACAAAATCGAGACCGTCACAGCCCGCCAGCTGGCACGGATACAGGAATATCTGATCGCGCTCAAGGCCACGGACGATGTCGATGCCGCCCGCAGGCTGCTGAAGCGCATCGTCATTTTGGGGACCTATATCAAGCGGCGCAGCAACCTTGTTTTTGTCTGCGACAAGGCGGAGGACATCGACACCACGGAGCTGCGGCTGAGCCTGTTTGAATCGGCCGAGAGCCTGCGCCTGAGTGATATACGCTGCGCCGTACAGATTGCCGACACTGCAAAGATTTCCCCCGCGTCCGCCGTGGCAATCTATGACGCCTTTGAAGCCATCATAGAAGCGACCCTGCCGGGATTGCAGGAGATCCTTTTCTGCGCCGAGCATACTGCGCAAGGCTGGGGACTGCGCTGCAGCGTTCAATGCACGGACGCACCCGCTGCACTGCCCGACCTGCCGCAAATGCAGCTTGAACGGGATGATGACGGGCTTTTGTATTTCACGATGTTTCCGGCAGAAGGAGGCGGCCTATGATTTTCCGAATCTCCCGCAATGCTGTCAAGGAAGGCTTTGACACGCTGCCGGCGGCCATCTGCTACTTTGACCGCAACGGCCTGCTGCGCCTGATCAATCACAGGATGCAGGAAATCTCCGCAGTCCTCTGCGGCCGCGATCTGCAGACCCTTACGGATCTGGAGCAGGCGCTGCACAGTCCCGGCGGCGGTGTGCAGCTGCGCGATGAGGCCGCCCGCATCTACGCATTCCCGGAAGGAACGGTATATCATTTCACGGTGCGCCCTGTTCAGGACAAATACGGCATACCGTACACCGAGGTGATGGCCACCGATGTCACCCGGCTGGCTGCATTGCATGCTGCACTGCAGCAGGAAAACGAGCGCCTTGCCGATGCGAACCGCCGCGCAAAGCGCTTATATGACAATATGCCCGACATTGTGCGGGAGGAAGAAATCCTGAAAATGAAGATGCGGGTGCATGACGACATCGGCCATACCCTGCTTGCCGCACGGCGCGCACTGCGGCATGAGCATGACCTTGCCCGGATCAAGAGCGAGGCCGCGCAGTGGGAAAGTTCCATCTCCCTGCTATGCCGCGCCCGGCAGGAGGATGCTGCAGAGGACCCGCTGAGCTATATGCAAAGGCGGGCGGCTGTTCTGGGCGCAGCCGTACAGCTGCGCGGTGCGTACCCTGAGGCACGCGCCGCCCGCGAGCTCTACGCACTGATCCTGCGGGAGTGTACCTCCAACGCTGTGCGGCATGCGGGCGCCACGGAATTGTACGCCGATTCCGAGCACCGGTCGCAGGCATGGCACCTTTGCATCACGAACAACGGCACACCGCCCAAGGCGGAGATAAAGGAAGGCGGCGGGCTTTCCTCGCTCCGCCGCCGTATTGAAAAAGCAGGGGGTACGGTAACCGTACACTCCCTGCCTGTATTTGTTCTGGAAGTCACCCTGCCCGATAAGGAGAGCATTTATGATACGCGTTATGATCGTTGAGGACCAAAAGCTGGTCCGGAGCCTGCTTGAAAGCTATATTCAGAACGAGGACGGGTATCAGCTTGCTGTGTCTATCCCCGGCGCTGCAGAGGCACCGATCCTGTGCGATACCGAGGACATCGACCTTGTGCTGATGGATGTGCAGACCGAACACCGCGAAAACGGTCTGGCCGCCGCCGAAAAGATCCATAAGGCGCACCCGGGCATCAAAATCGTGGTCGTTACCTCGCTGATCGACCATGAAATTTTAAAGCGCGCCAAGGCGGCAGGTGCAAACAGCCTGTGGTATAAGGACGGGGATGAAAGGACTCTGATGCAGGTCGTGCGCAGTACTGTGCAGGGGGCGCATATCTTCCCCGATATGCCGCCGAGCGTAAAGATCGGCATGACGATGAGCAGCGACTTTACCCCTGCTGAGATGCGCGTGCTGCGCCTGTTGGTGCGCGGGCTTTCCTACAGCGGGATCGCCAAGGCGCTTTGTGTGGAGCCCTCGACCGTTAAATATCATGTCATCAATATGCTGCAAAAGACCGGGCTGGAAAACAAGCTGCAGCTTGCCATTGCCGCCAGTGAGGCAAAGCTGGTGGTGGAATTGGCAGAGGAATAAGACACCGCAGACACGGCTGTCAAGCCTGAATCGGCAGGGTGACTGTGAACACCGTCCCCTGCCCGTCAGCCGGTTCAACTGTAACGGTGCCGCCGTGCAGCAGGGCAATCTCCCGCACAAGCGCAAGCCCAAGGCCCACGCCGCCCATCTCCCGGCTTCTGGATTTATCTACCCGGAAAAAGGGCTGGAACACACTCGCCCTATACTCCTCAGGAATGCCGCAGCCTGTGTCTGCAACACGCAGCACAGCGCTGCTTTTCTTTTGTTGGATCGTGATATGTACAGAACCGCCGGGGGTATTGTACTTGATGCCGTTTTCGACCAAATTAAAGAGCAGGCGGTAGATCAGGGTGTCGCTGCCCCTGATGCTGACATCCTCACATTCCTGAAAGAGGGTGACGCTACGGCGCTGTGCCAGCGGGCTCAGGTCGGCCACGATCTCATCGGCCAGCGGGGCCAGCTCAATATGATCCTCACGCGGGATAGACTGCAGATCGCTCATTTCCAGCAGCGTGCGGACAAGACCTGCCAGACGGGACACCTGATCCGTCTGAAAGCGGAGCAGGTCATTGACCTCGCTGTCGGCATCGGGGTGCTCCTCGGAAAACATTTCCAGCTTGGCCTGCATGATGGCCAGCGGTGTTTTCAGCTCATGGGCGGCATTGCCGGCAAACTGACGCTGCAGGTCAAAGGACTGCGCCAGCCGATCCAGCATACGGTTGACAGACTGGCTCAAGTCACGAAATTCCGGGATCGTGTTTTCCTCTAAGCGCACCTCCACAAGGCTGTCCTGATCAATGCGTTCGGCCTGCTGTGCAAGCTTTTTCAAGGGCTCCAGCGCCTTGCCGCTGACGAAATAGGCAATCGCTGCGCTCAGCAGCGTTACCGCTGCCGTGATGCACCAGCCCTTGCGACCGAAAACCGCCTTGGCATCGTAGACCTCCTGCGAAAATTGTACAAGAAAATCCGACATCTGGTCGTCCGGTATTTCAATCGTCAGGTTTTCATCATCACTCTGCTGATATTGCAGGACATACCCGTTCAGGTTGTCCATGCCGGTGGCGCCGGAGCGGTAGAGCAGCAGATTCAGGCAGATGCAGGCTCCTGCAATCAGCACAGCGGTCATCAGCGTGATCCGCCACTGAAAAGATATGCGATTCATGGTTCATTTTCCTCCAACTCATATCCCTCACCGATGCGGTTTCGGATGGGGTCATACCCCAGTGCGGTGCGCAGCTTTTTTCTCAGGGCTGAGATATGTACGCGAATCGAGTTGCTGAACGCATCGACACTGCTGTCCCAGACATGCTCGATCAGCTCCTCCTGACTGACAGGACGCCCCTGATGCAGCAGCAGGTATTCCAGCACGCCGCTCTCCTTGCGGGTCAGCGGGATGGGCTGGCCGTCTGCCATGGCAAGGCGGCTCTTGGTGTCAAAGGCCAGCCGCCCGCACCGCAGGCATACATCACGCTGGATAAACTGCCGCCGGGTCAGGCTGCGCACACGGGCCTCCAGCTCAGCCAGATGGAACGGCTTGGCCAGATAATCATTGGCACCTGCGTCCAGCCCCTCAACCTTGTCGGAAATTTCGCTGCGGGCGGACAGGATCAGCACCGGCGTTTCAAGGTCGGTCCTGCGCAGCGTGCGCAGAACGGTCATGCCGTCCACCTTCGGCAGATTGAGATCGAGCAGGACAAGATCGTACCGCTCTGCGGCAAGCAGCTCAAGCGCGGCCTCTCCGTCACCGCAGTCATCCGTTTCGTAGCCGGAGCGGCGCAGCTTTTTAGCTACGCTTTCCCGCAGGGTCGGTTCATCCTCTATCAACAAAAGACGCATAAGCGATCATCTCCCGTATTTTTAAGGTTCTTTTTGGCGCTGCACAAGGCAAAAGCATTGCAGCGATACCTTTATAATAGTCATTATAGCAGATTTCGATAAAGTCTGCGTTAATTTTTTCTTAGCAGAAATTTTATACCGGCAGGTGTATACTAATCTCATCAAACAGAAAGGAGCAACCGAAAGTGATAAACAAAAAAGCAATCGCCCAGTCGGCGCTGCTGTTGGCCGCCGTTTTGATGATCGGCTTCGGCATCTGGCGCGGGGAGGCAGATACGGTGATGGCAAAGGCTATCCGGTTGTGTATGGAGTGTGTTGGCATTGGATAAGAAAAAAAGTTCTTTTCTGGCCCGTTTCCGGGGCTGGATTCAGGCAGGCGCAGCGCTGCTGACGAACATCCACCTGCCGAATTTTGCCAAGGGTGTTCTGTATCAGGGCAAGGGAAAAACAGTTTGTGTACCGGGGCTGAACTGCTACTCCTGCCCGGGCGCGGCGGGGGCCTGCCCGATCGGCGCGTTTCAGGCTGTGGTCGGCTCGTCAAAATTCCGGTTTTCCTATTATATTACCGGCATCCTGATTTTGTTGGGGGTGCTGCTGGGGCGGTTTATCTGCGGCTTTCTCTGCCCGTTCGGCTGGCTGCAGGAGCTTTTGCATAAGATCCCCTCGCCCAAGTGCTCCACCAAGCGTCTGAAGCCGCTGCGATATCTGAAATACGCCGTGCTGCTCATCATGGTGGTGCTGCTGCCTGCGCTTGTTGTCAATGAGATGGGAATGGGTGATCCGTTCTTCTGCAAGTATCTCTGCCCGCAGGGCGTGCTGGAGGGTGCGATTCCCCTCTCACTGACCAATGCAGGGATACGCGCCGCGCTCGGCAAGCTGTTCAGCTGGAAGCTCTGCATCCTGCTGGCGGTCGTTGCTGCCAGTGTGGTGTTTTACCGCCCGTTCTGCAAGTGGCTCTGCCCGCTGGGGGCCTTTTACGCGGTCATGAACCGAGTATCTCTTTTCCAGATGCGGGTGGACACCGACAAGTGCGTGTCCTGCGGTGCCTGTGCGCGGGCCTGCAAGATGGATGTGGATATTACAAAGACACCAAACCACGCGGAGTGTATCCGCTGCGGTATGTGTATAAAATCCTGCCCTACCAAGGCGATACACTATCAGTACGGCTTTGGCGATAAGGCAGATAACAGTAAGGAGATTTGAGTATGAAACGAATTGCAGCAATTTTGACCAGCATGGTTCTGGTATTTTCCCTCGCCGCCTGCGGCAGCCAGCAGGCAGGCACTGCCGCCGGCAGTGAAGCAGCCTCCGCCGCACAGACCAGTGAAGCAGCCTCCACCGCACAGACCAAAACCGAGGAGCAGCTTCTTGCAGAGGAAAACGACATTCTGGCCGCGAACAATGAGCTGTGGGAAAAAGTTTTTGCCTCGATGGACAAGAATGTGACGCAGACCACCCTCAGCAACAATTACGGCGACTTCCTTATGGGTGCCGTGGACAACGCGAAGGATCAGTTCACCGAGGAGGAGTACGCCTCCCTCAAGGCAGACGCTGATAAGATCCGTGAGATCGAAAATCAGATCGCAGCCCTTCCTCAGGAGGATGCCGCCAGCCAGAGCGCAGCGGAGAACGGCAGCACCTTCCCCCAGTTTGAGGGTAAGGACCTTGACGGCAACAACGTTGACAGCAGCCTGTTTGCCAACAATGCGTTCACCGTTGTAAACTTCTGGTTCAGCGGCTGCAAGCCCTGCGTGGATGAGATGGATGACCTTGACGCACTCAACCAGCGCATCAAGGAGCAGGGCGGCGAGGTCATCGGCGTCAATACCGAGACACTGGACGGCAACGCGGACAACATCGCCACCGCCAAGAAAATTCTGGAATCTGCGGGCGCATCCTTCCGCAATATCTACTTTGACCCTAACGGCGAGGCCGGTAAGTTTGCACTGGGCATCATGGCCTTCCCCACTACCTGTGTTGTGGACCGTCAGGGCAACATCGTCGGTGAGCCGATCATGGGCGGCATTGATCAGGAGGCCAACATGGCTACACTGGAAAAGCTGATTGCCGAAGCCGTTGCAAACGACACCGGAAAATAACAAAAAGATAAAGCACAGCCGTACCGAACCCCTGCTGCCCGATGGACAGCAGGGGTTCGGTGCTGCCCGGGCAAAAACATTTACCGCATTGTGCCCCAAAACATCATACTTCTGGACTCGATTAGAGGGCAGTATCGTGGTAATATTAAAGAAATAGAACGAAACGGAGAAATACACGGTGACCAAGAAGGAACTCGCAGCGGTCTGTATTGCGCGGCTTAAGGCTGAATACCCGGCAAGTGACTGCACGCTGGACTATGACCACGCATGGCAGCTGCTGGTGTCGGTGCGTCTGGCAGCCCAATGCACCGATGCACGGGTGAATGTCGTTGTGCAGGAGCTGTTTGCCCGGTTTCCCGGTGTCAGGGAGTTGGCTGCCGCCAGCCCCGAGGAGATCGAAGCCATTGTCAAGCCCTGCGGGCTGGGCCACAGCAAGGCGCGGGATATTTCCGCCTGTATGCGGATGCTGCGGGATAAATTTGACTGCCGTGTGCCCGATGATTTTGATGCGCTGCTCTCCCTGCCGGGGGTTGGCCGCAAAAGCGCCAACCTGATAATGGGGGATGTCTTCGGCAAGCCGGCCATCGTGACAGATACCCACTGCATTCGCCTGTGCAACCGCATCGGTCTTGTGGACAACTGCAAGGACCCAGCTAAGGTCGAGAAGGCGCTGTGGAAGATCATTCCCCCCGAGGATGGAAACGGCTTCTGCCACCGCTTGGTGGATCACGGCCGCGCAGTCTGCACGGCGCGCACAAAGCCTTACTGTGACAAATGCTGTCTGGCCGATATCTGCCGGGCGCGAAAGGAATTTGCCAATGAATAAAACGACGGAAAACCGCCTTGGCGGCGAGCTGCGCAGCCAGCAGACCGCCCAACGCCTGCTGGAGGAGCTGCGCGATGGAATCTACGCTGCCGCACCACAGCTGCCCAGTGAGTTGGAGCTGGCTGAGGCGCTGGGGGTTAGCCGCACCGTGGTGCGCGATGCCCTGAGTGAGCTGGAGCGCGACGGTTATCTGGAGCGGGTGCGCGGCATCGGTACGCTTGTCAACCGCGATGTGCTGATGGTTGAGAACCGTATGGATCAGAAGCTGGAGTTCAACAAGATGATCCGCGCAATCGGGCGGGTGCCGCACAGCGATAACCTGATGGTCACGCGGGAAACTGCAACGCCCGAGCTGATGGAGCGGCTGGCCCTTGACCCGGAGAAGGAACATACGCTGGTGTTTGTGCGCCGCCGCGTGCTGGCAGATGAAACGCCGGTGCTGTACTCCACCGATATTCTGCCGCTGGCACTGTTCGGCGGCAAGCGGCTTGATGCAATCGACTTCAGCCGCCCGATTTTTGAGATCGTTGAGCAGCACTGCCGCGTGGAGGTAGCCGAGACATTGACAACGCTGCACGCCGTGATGGGTACGCCGGGCATCCGCCGCCAGCTGGGGGTTCGGCCTGATCAGGCGCTGCTGCAGCTGGATGAGATCTGCTACTCCCGCACCTGCAAGCCGGTGCTTTGCTGCCAGACCTGCTACACGGATTTCTTTGATTTTGCCATGGTGCGCAAACTGGTTTGATTGTAAGCGGCATACCGCCGCTTAGAATATAGAGCTATTATAAAGGGGATTGTGTATGAGACATTTGATCGACCCGGCGGATTTTACGCTGGAAGAAACGCTCAGCCTGATGGACCTTGCCGACCGTATCCACGATGATCCGGCCGCTTATAAAGATGTTGCCGCGCGCAAGCGTCTGGCAACGCTTTTCTA
>ERZ773115.3069-NODE-3069-length-11991-cov-20.645945_pt1 | contig 11991 bp, 10 predicted proteins | sample MGYA00511116_ERZ773115 | MGnify/ENA primary metagenome ERZ773115 (study PRJEB29015, sample SAMEA2737869) | human gut metagenome | biome: human gut; feature: human-associated habitat; material: faeces | place: China | collected 2012 ... | reverse complement strand
GACAGAAGCTTTATTGCCTGATTTTCTACATTTACTTGCTTTTTTGTTCTTCTTGCTTTAAGCCAACTTATCTCTCGTAGCCTAGCCTTATATGTGATTTCTGTTCGTCGTACCAGAGATTTGCTTACAGCTTCCTTCAGATTCTACCTCACGGTAGACACCCTTGCTGTTCGGCTATACACTTCCCAATATCTAGGAGTGTTCGGGACTTGCACCCGTTAGAGCGCGCCCATGGCGCGCAAACTTAAAAATCCGCTATACTCACCTATCGTATAGCGGATTAATAAAACATTATTCAATTTTCATCTTATTTTTTATTGCTCTAAGCTATTGTGCCATTTGCAATGTCGTTCTTTGCCAATAAATATGTAATACCCGGCATAAGAATGGCTGAAATAATTGACTTGACAATATTACCAGCACTAAGCTGTGCTGCAATGGCATATGTAACTATACTTACAATGAATCCCAGAGCTGCAAGTGCAATAATAAGCACCAAACCAATCTTTTTGTGTGCGAAAAGCAGAATACCGATAGAAACAGTTATGATAATCTGTAGTATAACGCTAATGAAACACAGTACGACATATATCGAACCTAATCCTAAAGTAGCTCCTACGACTGAAGCACCCAACGCAACGACGATTCCGCCAATTGTTGCAAGAATATTCAGCACGAAAATAATCCATAACCATACGGTTAAACCTGTTGAAAGCTTATTGTTTTCCATAATTATCCTCCTTTAGTAATCCCAATTTTTTTCAACATGTTCATTATAATGTACTGAGAAATTTATTTCAATAGTCAAAATGTCTTATTTTGAACTTTTTACATCCGAGCTAATCAAAATTATCATTGATTTAAATGACAGATACATTTACAATGAAGCTATGAAAAAATTATTTGTAAAATATGTCTCACAAAACATACTCGGCATGGTGGGTATGTCATTATATATACTTGCCGACACCTTTTTTATCTCAAAGTCTGTCGGCTCAAACGGTATCACAGCGCTCAATCTTGTGCTGCCTGTATACAATTTGATTTTTGCCATAGGCGCAATGATTGGAGTCGGCTCCGCTATCAGATATGTCGTAGAAAAAAATAAGGGCGATACATCCAGCGAGAGCTATTTTTTTCATGCTCTGCTGTGGTGTATTATGATAAGTGTTATATTCATATTGATTAGTATTTTCATCCCGGACAGGCTCGTAGGGCTGCTCGGCGGAAATTCAGCAATTATAAATACCGGTAAAAACTATACACGTATTTTCATGCTTTTTACGCCGTTTTTCATGTGCAACTATGTGTGCAACGCTTTCGTAAGAAATGATGGCGCACCATCCATTGCCATGTGCGCCACACTTTTCAGCAGCCTTTTTAATATTGTTTTTGACTACATACTCATGTTCCCGCTGGGACTTGGCATGGAGGGAGCCGCTTTAGCTACCGCTATTTCACCGATTATAGGCATCCTGATATGCTGTATTCATTTCTTCTCAGACAAATGCTCCGTAAAGCTTAAGCCTGCGGTTCCATCTGTCAAAAGACTCATTTACTCCTGCCAGGTTGGTGTTTCTTCCTTTGTTGCAGAGATATCATCAGGTGTCATAACTATTGTCTTCAATATGATTATCCTTAGACTTGCAGGAAATATCGGTGTGGCAGCATACGGTGTGGTTGCCAATACATCACTGGTCGCTGTAGCTTTGTTCAACGGAATAGCACAGGGCTCACAGCCTCTTATCAGCGACTATTACGGCAGAGGACTTAGAAAAAATGTAGATTCAATACTCAGGATGGCTGTCGTTTCATCTCTCTTAATTGCTGCACTGCTCATTTTGTTCATATGCACCTTTGCACCTTTTGTGACATCTGTTTTCAACAGCGAGCACGATGCCAGGCTTGCTTCGTATGCCGAGAGCGGACTGCGCCTTTACTTTACAGGCTTTATTTTTGCCGGAATCAATATAGTAGGTTCTGCTATCCTAAGTGCCGTTGAGTCCGTAAAATATGCATTTGCGGCATCTATCATGCGTGGTTTTATCGCTATAAGCATTTTCGCATTCGCACTTTCAGCCGCCTTCGGCATGACAGGTGTGTGGCTTGCTTTTCCGGCAGCTGAATTTGTGACTATGTTTATTATTGTTAAGGGATTAAGAAAAAACTATTCTAATTGTAATAAATAATTTTTTTCAAAAGTATTCTTTATGTTGGAAATCAAACATACAAGTTGTTTTTATAACGCTATTATTCTATCAGAAACATAAAAAAACTACTGATGGAGGAAAAAAAGATGTTTTGTTTTCAATGTGAACAAACGGCCGGATGCACCGGCTGTACCGGAAATATAGGTGTCTGCGGAAAAAAGGCAGATACTGCACAATTACAGGATGAATTGACAGGCGCACTGATTGGTCTGGCGAGAGCTGTCGATGACACATCAGCTGTTTCAAAAAAGACCTGGCAGACCATTATCGAGGGCTTATTTACCACAATTACAAATGTAAGCTTTGATAATGCAGCAATCGAAGATATGATACAAAAGGTCAGAGCAGAAAAAGCCTCTCTGGTTGGCAACTGTAATAAATGTCAGTCTCCTTGTGGACGAACTGACGAATATGATATGCAACAGCTATGGAATGCTAATGAAGATATCCGTTCCCTGAAGTCACTTATTCTCTTTGGTATTCGCGGAATGGCTGCATATGCCTATCATGCATATGTCCTGAATTTTGAAGATTCCGAGGTAAATCAGTTTTTCTGTGAAGCCTTGTTCAAGATTGGTTACGCAGAAAGTATGGATGAACTGCTTCCAACAGTTCTCAAGGTAGGTGAAATCAATCTAAAGTGCATGGCACTTCTAGACAAGGCAAATACACAAACCTATGGAACACCGGAGCCAACAGATGTTACGCTTACGGTGGAAAAGGGACCTTTTATCGTAGTAACCGGACACGATTTAAAGGACCTGCAGCTTTTGCTTGAACAGACAAATGGAAAGGGAATCAATATCTACACTCATGGTGAAATGCTCCCTGCCCATGCATATCCACTCTTAAAGAAATTCCCTCACTTGAAGGGAAATTTCGGAACAGCATGGCAGAATCAGCAAAAAGAATTTGATCATATTCCTGCTCCTATTCTCTACACCACAAATTGTCTGATGCCTCCAAAAAGCAGCTACATCGACAGAGTGTTCACAACAGAAGTGGTTGCCTTCCCGGGTACTGTTCATATCGATGAACAGAAGGATTTCACTCCTGTTATTGAAAAAGCACTTGAGCTCGGTGGTTACAAGGATGATCAGACCTTCACAGGCATAAATGGCGGCACACAGGTAACAACCGGTTTTGGTCATTCAGCAATCCTGTCCCATGCGGATACGGTAATAGAGGCCGTAAAATCAGGAGCTATCCGTCATTTCTTCCTGGTTGCCGGCTGTGATGGTGCCAAACCGGGCCGAAATTACTATACAGAATTTGTAAAACAGACGCCTTCTGACAGTATCGTCCTGACTCTGGCATGTGGAAAATTTCGTTTCAACGATTTAAATCTCGGAGAAATTGGTGGTCTTCCGCGACTGATGGATATGGGACAGTGTAATGACGCTTATGGCGCGATACAGGTTGCAATAGCACTTGCGGATGCATTTGGATGTTCCGTAAACGAGCTTCCGCTTTCCTTTGTACTCTCCTGGTATGAACAGAAAGCAGTCTGCATCCTCTTAACACTGTTACATCTTGGCATAAAAAATATCCGTCTCGGTCCTTCTCTACCGGCGTTCCTTTCTCCTAACATTCTGAACTTTCTGGTAGAAAACTATGGGATTGCACCTATTACCACACCGGAGGAAGACATCAAAGTGCTGTTAAAACAATAATATGTATATTTCCAAAAGAACATACAGAAAAACAAGCCACTTAACCGGTCACAGGCTTACAGAATCGTAAAAGCTGCCGCCGGTAAAAAACACAGGATATAGCGTCTTTGCTATATCCTGTGTTTTAAATTAATTTGCAATCATTAGGGTAATCTAAGCTAATTCTCCCCATACATCTCCGGACGCCTGTCTCTGAACAGTCCCCAGCTCTTTCTCTCACTCTCCAGCTCATCCAGATCAAAACTGTGGAGTATGAAGCCCTCCGATACTCTGTCCATCTGCTCAACAACCTCTCCGGTCGCATCTGTGATAAACGAAGAACCATAAAATGTCAGTGCTGAGCTCTGGTTTCCGTTTTCCGCACACGGTACAACCTCCTCTGTGCCTATCCTGTTTGCCGCCACAACCGGCATCAGATTGCATGCTGCATGCCCGGTCATACACCTTCTCCAGTGTGGCATGCTGTCACATTCCAGTATCGGCTCGCTGCCTATGGCTGTAGGGTAAAAAAGTATCTCAGCGCCCTTTAAAGCCATTCCTCTTGCCGTTTCCGGGAACCACTGATCCCAGCATATACCAACTCCAATTGTTGCATATCTTGTCTTAAAAGCTTTAAAGCCTGTATTTCCCAGTGTGAAGTAAAACTTCTCCTGATAATAATGATCGTCCGGGATATGTGTCTTTCGGTATATTCCAAGCACCTCTCCGTCGGCATCTATCACCGCCACTGAGTTGAAAAGCTGTCTGCCCTCTCCCGCCTCATAAAAGCTCACAGGAATCACCACTCCAAGCTCCTTTGCAAGTGCCTTCATGCTCTGCACCGCATCATTTTCAGAAAGCGGCTTTGCATAGTCATAATAATCATAGCGCCTCTCCTGACAGAAATACTGTCTCTCAAAAAGCTCCGAAGGAAGTATTATCTGTGCTCCTGCCTCTGCCGCAGCCCTTATAAGCTTTGCTGCTTTTTCAATATTTTCCTTTACGTCACGGCTGCAGCTCATCTGGATTGCAGCAATTGTAACCTCTCTCATACTATTCACCTTTCTCATCCTAAATTAAATTACTGCGGTATCTGCTGTGTGATACAGTGTATATTTCCGCCACCAACAATTATGTCGCGAGCATATATCGGATACACTTTTCTTCCCTCAAAAAGGCTTCCGATTGCCTTAAGCGCAGGCTCATCCATCACATCACCAAACTGTGGAATGAGCACACCGCCGTTTGTGATGTAAAAATTCACATAGCTTGCCGCCAGGCGTTCTCCTGCCTCGCGCTCATCCTCACCCTCTTCAAAGGTAAATCCCGAAAGCTCATATTCTGTGATACACACCGGCTTCTTTGGAATGTAAACCTTGTGAACCTCAATTTTCCTGCCTCTTGCATCAGTTTCATTTTCCAATATTTCAAGGTCCGCTGAGGACATCTGCCACTGTGGGTCATCCTTGTCATCAGTCCATGCCAGCACCACATGTCCCGGGCTTGTGAATGCACATACGTTGTCCACATGCTCGTTTGTTTCATCATTGTATATTCCATAAGGAATCCAGATGATTTTTTCGGCTCCAAGATAATCCTTTAATTTCTGTTCTATTTCAGACTTCGATAATTCCGGATTTCTGCCCTTGCTTAGCAGACAGCTTTCCGTCACTATCACAGTTTTCTCTCCGTCTGTGTGGATGGCTCCACCCTCTAAGACAAACGGATGCGCATCATATATGTCATATCCGGCTTTGTTGCAAAATAAAGCCGCTACTCTGTCATCCTTTGTCCAGTCTGCGTACAGTCCGTCCACTTTGCCGCCCCAGGCATTAAAACACCAGTCGATTCCTCTGACAGCGCCATCCTCATTTTTCACGAAGGTCGGCCCCACGTCTCTGGCCCAGGCATCATCTGACTCCATTTGTATATATTTCACCGGGAAATTTTCCTGATAATTTTTCTGCTTTCTGACAGCTTCCACAACAGACCTTGCATTGTCTATTACATCCGCCTCAGCGAGCACATATGCCTGCTCAGACTCTGCTATTGCACATATCACCTCCGCAAAAGCCTCTCTTGCCCGCCTGGCACCGTAAATCCATGAGCCCGGGCGCTTTGGCCAGATGATGATGGTGCCCTTGTGTGGAGCATACTCTGCCGGCATATAGAAGCCGTCTGCCCTAGGACAGCCTGCATTTAAAATCTTCATATTCAAATCTCCTGATAACCTTACAATCCTTATTTTCATCCATTACGGCAATGTCCGGAAGCGGCATGCCGTTAAAGGTATTATTTTTGACCATCGAGTAGATTGCCATATCGCAAAAGCGCAGTCTGTCACCGGTTTTTATCTCCTTGTCAAATGAATAATCCCCTATCACGTCACCTGCCAGACAGGTACATGAGGACAGTCTGTATGTATATTTCTTCTCACCCGGCATGCCACTGTCCATAAGCGGCGGGCGGTACGGCATCTCAAGCACATCCGGCATATGGCAGGCTGCGGAGGTATCCAGAATGAGTATCTTTATGCCATTATTTTCAACTATATCAAGCACTGTAGTCTCCAGATAGCCTGCATCAAGCGCAACCGCCTCTCCCGGCTCCAGATAGATTTCCAGGTCGTATTTGTCACGCATGTGCGTAATGCACCTTTCAAGCCTTTCAATGTCATAGTCTGCCCTTGTGATGTGGTGTCCGCCTCCCATATTGAGCCACTTAAGCCCATACAGCAAATCTCCGAATTTCTCCTCTACCGCTACAAGGGTCGTTTCGAGCGCATCCGAATCCTGTTCACAGAGCGTGTGAAAATGAAAGCCCTCTATACGTGATAAATCAAGCCCATTTTCAATAGCCCTATCGAGTGCCTCTCTCGTTATCCCAAGCCTTGAGCCCGGCGCACATGGATCATATATCTCATGCCCCTCCTGTGTAGAGCACTCCGGGTTGATTCTGAGTCCGACACTTATTTTTTTATCAGCCCTTTCGATTTTCTCCCTGTGAAGCAGATACTGCGATACTGAATTAAATACAATATGGTCACATATTTCTACCAGCTCATCCATCTCCTGCGGTAAAAAAGCGGGACAGAATACATGGTTTTCCTTTCCCATTTCTTCATGTGCAAGACGGGCCTCAAAAAGCCCGCTTGCAGTTGTCCCGCTTAGATATCTGCCGATAAGAGGATATTCATAAAATGCGCTGAATGCCTTCTGTGCGAGAAGAATCCTTGCACCTGTCCTTCGCATGACACCGTTTAATATCAAAAGATTTTCAGTTAATTTTCCCTCGTCTATCACATAACAGGGTGTTCTCAGTTCATTTATCTTCATACCGGCCTCCGGACTAATCCATATGTACTGACTCATCCTCAGTCTTGTAGCAATCCACAGGAACCGGATTCTCCACTACCTGCCACGGCAGTCCGAACTTATTAAGAGCCTCCATATATGGATCCGGATCCATCTCCTCAAGGTTGAACACTCCCGGCTTCTTCCAGAGTCCCTTTACCACCATCATGGCGCCAATCATTGCCGGCACACCTGTGGTATAGGAAATCGCCTGCGACTCAACCTCCTTGTAGCACTCCTGATGGTCGCATACATTATAGATATAGATTGATTTTTCTTTGCCGTCCTTGACACCTGTAAAAATACATCCGATATTTGTCTTTCCGACTGTGCGAGGTCCCAAGGATGCAGGGTCAGGAAGCAGCTCCTTAAGCACCTGTATTGGCACTATTTCCTTTCCGTCCACCATGATCGGGTCTGTTCTTAGCATGCCTACATCCTCAAGACACTTCATATGTGTGAGATAGCTCTGTCCAAAGGTCATGAAGAATCTGATTCTCTTTATTCCCGGAATATTTTTGGCGAGCGACTCAATCTCCTCGTGGTGAAGCAGATACATATCCTTTTCTCCAACCTGGTCAAAATTGTACTGCGCTCTCCACTCCATAGGCTTTGTCTCTACCCAGTGGCCGTCTGTCCAGTATGAGCCGTTCGCAGAAACCTCACGCAGATTTATCTCCGGATTAAAGTTTGTCGCAAACGGATATCCATGGTCACCGCCATTGCAGTCGAGAATATCTATAGTATGTATTTCATCAAAATAATGCTTAAGCGCATATGCAGAATAAACAGAGGTCACACCCGGGTCAAATCCGCTTCCAAGTATAGCTGTAAGCCCTGCCTCCTTGAATTTCTCCTGATATGCCCACTGCCATGAATAATCAAAATATGCTGTAAATCCAAGCTCCTTGCAGCGCTTTTCGTAGATTGCCCTCCACTTTGGATCCTCAGTATCCTCACACTCATAGTTGGCAGTATCGATGTAGTCAACACCACACGCAAGACATGCATCCATGATTGTAAGATCCTGATACGGAAGCGCAACATTTAAAACCGCATCCGGCTTGTATGCGCTAATCAGCTCTTTTAATTCCTCCACATTGTCGGCATCAACCTTTGCAGTCTCAATTTTTGTGCTTGTCTTTCCCTCAAGCTTTGCCTTTAAATCGTCACATTTTGACTTGGTTCTGCTTGCAATCATAATCTCGGTAAATACCTCGCTGTTCTGGCAGCATTTTCTGATTGCCACCTGCGCAACTCCACCACATCCGATAATAAGTAATCTGCTCATTTTTGTTCCTCCTGATTCGCTTTGGTTATGATATAGTTTTTCTAATTTGTTTTACTTTGTTTCCTCTTCCTCGAGTAAATCCTCCACATATTTCGGAAGCATGAAGGCTCCCCTGTGTAAATGTGTTGTATAATACCAGGTTTTAAGCCCCAGTGCATCCCATCTTTTTGCATCCAGATCATAAAGCGGATGATATTTCTTCGATGCAAACCCAAACAGCCAGTAGCCTGACGGACAAGTTGGAATATGTGCCTGATATACCCTGCTTATAGGAAATGATTTATACACCTTTCTGTGCATTTTCCGGCACTCAAGCTCATCCTCATCATAAAAAGGGCTGCCGTGCTGATAAACCATGATTCCATCATCCTTTAGTGCCTTATAACAGCTTCCGTAAAATTCTTTTGTGAAAAGTCCCTCCGTATGTCCGAGCGGGTCTGTGGAATCGTTGATTATCAGATCATATTCATCATGCTTTCTGCGTAAGAATCGCAGACCATCATCATAAAACATGGAAATTCTTTCATCCTCAAGTCCACATGCTACCTCGGGGAAAAACCGCCTGCATACATCGACAAACATCTTGTCTGTCTCAACCACATCAATATGCTCGACAGACGGATATTTGATGAGCTCCTTTGCCACGCCGCCATCGCCACCACCTATTATAAGTATCCTTTTTGCATTCGGGTGGACCGCCATCGGCACATGTGTGACCATCTCATCATATATAAACTCATCTGTGTCCGAAAAAACAATCTCGCCATCCAGCGCAACCATTTTTCCAAATTCATATGATTTAAACACATCTATTTTCTGATAATCACTCTGCCCTGAAAAAAGCTGCTCCTGTATCCTTACATCCAGCTTGACATTGACAGTATGATATTGTGAAAACCACATTTGCATAGCTTTTCCTCCTGTTTACTGCTCCAATACCTTAAGATATTCAACCGCAGGATCCTCTGTTCCCTGCATTGAACAGCCCTTTTCCTTTGCGTAGACAATGTATTGCGCAATCTCTTTCGTGATAAGCTCTCCCGGTGCAAGAATCGGGATTCCCGGTGGATAACACATGACAAACTCACCACTTACAGCGCCTACCGCGTCCATAATGCGCACTGATTTCTTCTGCGAATAAAACGCCTCCTGCGGCGATACCGCCACCTTTGGATTTATGTACTCTCCCGACAAAAGTCCGGTCTTGTCCTTGCTGTAAAGGCGCTTGATATCCTCCAGCGCACCTACAAGCCTCTCTATATCCTGTATTCTGTCACCGATTGATATATACGCAAGTATATTACAGATATCTCCAAACTCTATCTGGATATCATACTCATCACGCAGCAGATCATATACCTCTATTCCTGCAAGCCCTATATCGAGCGTATAGATGGACAGCTTTGTCACGTCATAATCATATATGCTCGTGCCGTTTACGAGGTCACGCCCATACGCATAATAGCCGCCTATGGAATTAATCTCCTGCCTTGCGTACTCCGACATCTGTGCCACCTTGGCAAAGGATTCCTCGCCTCTGAGTGCCAGATTTCTTCTTGATATATCAAGGCTTGACAATAGCAGATAAGATGCGCTCGTGGTCTGTGTGAGGTTGATAATCTGCCTCACATAATCAGCATTCACATCCCTTCCGGTGAGCAGAATCGAGCTCTGTGTCAGGCTTCCTCCCGATTTGTGCATCGATACCGCAGACATGTCTGCCCCGGCTGCCATTCCTGATATCGGAAGCCCCTTTCCAAAATAAAGATGTGTACCATGTGCCTCATCTGTGAGCACCTTGATTCCCTTCGAATGAGCCAGCGCAACTATCGACTTAAGGTCAGAACAGATTCCGTAATATGTCGGATTGTTTACAAGCACAGCCTTTGCATCCGGATTTTCCTCGATAGCCCTCGCCACCTGGTCAATCTCCATTCCAAGCGAAATACCAAGCTTCGCATTCATCTGCGGATTGACATAAACCGGTATCGCTCCGCAGAGCACGAGTGCATTAAGAGCACTTTTATGAACATTTCTCGGCAGTATAATCTTGTCCCCTGCCTTGCAGGTGGACAAAATCATGGCCTGCACCGCAGATGTAGTGCCTCCCACCATAAGAAAAGCATTTGCCGCTCCAAAGGCATCTGCCGCAAGCTCCTCCGCCTCTCTGATTACCGAAACCGGATGGCACAAATTGTCAAGCGGCTTCATTGAATTGACATCAAGCCCTACGCACTTTTCCCCGAGCAGATGCACCAGCTCAGGATTTCCCCTGCCTCTCTTGTGTCCCGGCACGTCAAACGGCACTACTCTTTTCTTCTTAAACTCCTCAAGAGCCTCATAAATCGGCGCTCTTTCCTGTCTATTTATATCCATTTACTTCTCCTGTATTTAAAAAGGATGATGCGTGCAAGCATCATCCTTTAGATTCGTCTTAACAACAGTAAAATCGTAACATATACTATGGAGATATGCAAGAAATTACGTTTTATTTTTGATAATGATAGTTACGCCATTGCAGGCTCTTTCTTTACAATTTTCTCAATTTCAGATATGCTCTTTTCTGTTACATCTGCAATCTGCTCTAATGTATAGCCTTTTTTGAACATATTCAGTATGATTTCTGCTTTTGTATCATCTACAATTCCCTGACTCAGATTACACATAACGCTCACATCCTTTCTTAAAGCTTCCTCTAATGGAATATCGTACTCTTTTTCAATTATGTTTAGCTTTTCATTTTGTGAAAGTTTCTTTGATAACAAAGCTCCCAGCAGCCGGTGTAATTCATGCTTTTTGTCCTGTCCGGGTAGCTCTTTCGCCAAACCAATCAAAACAATATTAAGCAGATCCTGCTTCCCTTCCCATCTACAATTACCAAGTACCTTTTTATTAGCAAGGTAATAATAATCTGTGCTATCCTCAGGCATATTCATACAAATCCAAATCGTATAAACCTGCTTAATGTCATCGTACTTTTTATTAACAAAATCTCTTTCCTTTTGTGATGAAACAAGACGGCATGCATAGAAGATAGCTCTGTTTAATATATGATATTCGGTCGGCATATCTTTTTGTGCTTCCACATTTACTATAATCTGCGATAATCCATCTTTCATTCGCACATAAAACACAATATCAAAATTAATTGTTCCTTCATTGATTTCTGTGTTTTCCGTATTCATTCCAACCACACGCTCGCCATTAATATTTGTAAGTCCTGGTTCTGTTGGAACTACACCAATCTTAGGTTCTCCCTCAATATATTCTACTACATCTCTGGGATTCATACCTCGAAATTCTTCTACCGTATCAACTAAAATATGTGCAAGAATACTTTTATGACCAAGCAGTCTCTTAGCTCTTTCATCATATTGTGCTTTATCATCTGCTGCATTCACAGCATTTGCTATCTCTGTATTCAAGTCGGCATCCCTCCTTTTGTATTGTGCATAACACTTCTAAGATTCCGCAAAAGGCTCTCT